>Ga0193726_1000169_pt1 | contig 90265 bp, 80 predicted proteins | sample H2c1metaG_FD_144928 | JGI IMG/M metagenome (GOLD analysis project Ga0193726, IMG submission 144928) | Soil microbial communities from a riparian zone of the East river system, Colorado, United States - H2c1 | ecosystem: Environmental > Terrestrial > Soil > Riparian zone | place: USA: East River... | reverse complement strand
CATCGCCCGCTCCGCTGCGGTCCTCGGATAGATCTCCATGCTCTCGCGCATGGCTCCATCCTCGCCGCCCGAAAAGCGGACATATCACTTGCTAAAAACACCGGACATATTATGTGCTAACGACAACCGCCCACTCGTCAGTAACACATCGGTCAACAGCGAGTCCGCGGTGAGCGGGGCCCCTTCTACCCATGAGAGAACGAACGACTATTGGCCGGTGTCGGGGAGTTTGTAGGGTTTGGAGAGCCACTGGCGGGCTTCATTGACGGCGCCCTGGGTGTTGTCGTTGGTCTGGACGGCAAGACGGTATTCGTTGACGGCTCGGTCGCGCTGGCCGGTGATGTCGAAGATTTTGCCGAGAGCGATATGGCTCCAGACTTCGGTCCAGCGAGGTTCGCCGTCGCCTCGGAGGGCGTCGCGATACGAATTCACGGCGGCCTGGAAGTTGCGCTGGGTGAAGAGCACTTCGCCGATGCGATAGCTGGCCAGCGAGCTTTGGGGATTGGCCTGGAGAGCCTTCTGATATTCGGCGAGGGCGCCAACGAGATCGTTCTGCGCGACAAGCTGCTGGCCCTTGAGGATGGCAATGCGCACCTGGAGGTCAGGTGAGGACTTGAGCACCCAGTCGCCGGGATCGACAACGATGTGGCGCGGGCGCCCGAAGGTGTCGACAACATATTGGGAGTCGGTGCCGACGACGTCGACTTTCTGGTCCACCGTCTTGCCATCGGTATCAACGCGCAGATCGACGGGCATGCGGAAGAGGTCGAGGTCCTGGTTGATCTGGCCAATCGTGCGGAATCCCTTGTTATTGCCCAGGCGGTAGACGGCGTATTTGTTGGTGAAGGTGGGCGCGCCGGTGCCGTCGATCCACTGCGAGAAGAAGGGAAGGAGTTGCTCCTGACTCTGGGCTTCGGCGACCTTCTCGAAATCCGAAGCGCGAATGGATTTGTCGGTGTACTGGCTGAGCGCGCCTTTGAGCGTGGCGAGGAAGGCCTTGTCGCCAATCTCTCCGCGCAGCATGTGGAAGATCATGGCTCCCTTTTCGAGGGACATGGACTGGAATTCCGGCGAGAAGGGATTGAGGCGCGCGGAACTGGACAGGGGAATGGTGTCGTAGGCGAGCGCGCCGGCGGAGACGTCTTCCAGCGCGGTCTTGAGGGCGCTTTTGCCGTTTTCGTCTTCGATAAACATCAACTCGCCATAACGCGACATGCCGTTGGTGATCCACGCGTCGCTGAGGGTGCGGGGGCTGACTTCGGAGCCCCACCACTGGTGGGCGATGGTGTTGGCGAGGAGGCGGATGCCGGACTTGTCGCCGACGCGGGAGCCCATGATGGCGGCCAATTCAGGCGCCCAGACGGCGGGTAGGGTGTCGTCGGGGATTTCAACAACGTTGAGATGGGAGGATTCAAGCGCGCCGAATCTGTCGGTGAAGAAATCGAATTCGCGAGTAGCGGTTTGCGCGAGCTGGTTTGCCGAGGCCTGGTGGGCGACGGTGAGATAGACCTTGACGTTGCCGCTGCCGACGGAGATGGGGCCAACGAATCGACCGGCGATGATTGTTCCGGGGAAGCCGGGCTTATTCCAGTTGAAGTCGTATTGGTCGCCGGGTTTTCCGCCGGCGAGCGTGACGGAATGGGCAGAACCCTGAGCGCCGCTGGAGAAGACCTTCATGCCCTGCGGGACACGGAAGTGGATCTCTGCGGTGAACCGGTCGGTCATGTAGCCGGAGGTGGGGAACCAGCGCGCGGGGTAGAGAAGGTAGGTGATGGGCTCCTGGATAGCGGCGAGCTTCAGACCTTCGATGGGTCCGTCTTCACTGCCGGTGATGGTGCCGTCGTATTCAAATGTCCAGTGAGCGGCCTGGCTGGGGGCGAACGCGGTTGCCGGAGTGACGCGGATGGTGCCGTCGGCCGAGCGCTCGCCGGTGAGGACTTTTCCGGAGTCGTCGGTGATCTTGTTGATCTTCAGCGCGGGATGAAATCCGAAGCTGACCATCTCTGAGTTTTCAGGCGCCGTGAACGTGACGGTCGCCTTGGCGGCGAGATGGTGCGTAGCGGGGTCGATCTCGGCGTCAATGACGTATCCAGTGACTTCGAGCGTGGGACGTTCGGGCCGTTGCGCGGCGAGGGGGTGGGACGTGAAAAAGCCGACGCCAAGAATCAAGAGCGCCGCCCAAGGGCCAAATCCGCGGGTCGCCAACGACCTGCGGACAAACGATTTCAGATTCAGCATTTCCAGTGTTAGACGCATTTTCTTCCTAATCGCGACGAAGCTTTGTATTGTCATTTCTCCGCAGCCTGCAACCTCAGGATTGTACGGATTCGGAGACGGGTAAGGCATTGCCGATCTGCCTGATTGTGATGCCTGCGACACGACTTATGGCGGTTTCGACCTCGTCCCCCAACCCGGACTCGCCGGGGGTGAGAAGGCCTCGAAAACGGGCCAGCTCCTTCATCATGGACTGGCGAAGTGGCCCGTCGGGTAGCAGGGGCTCGATTTGGCGGACGATATTGGCGGCGGTGAAGTCGGCCTGGATGAGCTCGGGGACGACCATTTTGCCGGCAATGAGGTTGGCCATGGCGACGTAGGGGACTTTGACTACGCGGCGGGCGATTTCATAGGTGAGGGGCGAAACCCGATAGACAACGACGAAGGGGTTTCCGATAAGCGCGGCTTCGACGGTGGCGGTTCCGCTGGCAACGACGGAGGCGCGGGCATGCAGAAGGGAGGCGCGCGCGTCATCGACTAGCTGGACGGGGAGGCCCTCACCGTGGTGCTTGACCAGGCCCGCAAGCATCTTGCGCTGGGATGCGTTGAGAGTCGGAGCGAGGGGGATGATGAATTCGAATTCTTTGCGCGGGCTGGTGGCGCGGGGTCCGCGGAGGGTGAGAATGCGGGCAGCAGAGAGCATCTGGGGCAGGTTGTCGCCGATCTCCTTGGCGCGGCTGCCGGGCAACAGCGCGATCCACGAGCGCGAGGAGTTGAGCGAGCTTTCACGGGCAAAGCGCTCACGGGTGATGGAGGGCAGAGGCAGGTCGGCGAGCGGGTGACCGACGAATTCGGCGGAGACGCCGTGTTCGCGATAGAAGGCCTGTTCGAAGGGGAAGATCACAAGCATTTTGTCGACGAACTTCTGCACAAGCTTGATACGTTTCTTCTTCCACGCCCAGATTTGAGGGCTGACGAAAAAAATGACGGGAACGCCCAGGCGGCGGAACTCCTGTGCGAGCTTGAAGTGAATGTCGGGGAAGTCGATGAGGACAGCAATAACGGGAGGGTGGGTGCGGATCGCGCTCTTGAGTTTCTGATATTCGCGGTAGATGCGCGGCAGGTGCTGGATGACTTCGGTGATGCCCATAACGGCCATGTCTTCAGAGCGAACGATCTGGCGAAGTCCCGCCCTGACCATGCGCGCCCCACCCATCCCGACGAAGCGAGCGTGGCGGCCCTCTACGGCGAGCTGGCCGCGCAACTCTTCCACCAGCATGGCGCCGTAGAGCTCGCCGCTGGCTTCGCCGGCGGAGATGAAGATGGTGGGCTCGGACATCCGTGCGCCTCGTCCCGCGCTGGAAACATGATAAAGGGTTGGGGATGCAGAGAATTTGGATGGGTTGACGAAAGAGCGGCGGACGGGGAGGCAAAGCCGGATTGTGGGGTGGAGAATTTTGGAGCAGGAAAAGGTTCGAATGCGCTGGGTTGCCGAGGGCAAGTGACGCGTGAACAGATACGGGTAGTTATGGGGCCGGGTGTGCCGAGGCCGCGGCTCTTGCAAGCTCGCCGATAGTCGCCAAAGAACTATGCGAGCGACGTTTCATTTTCCGCGACAACGAATGGGGTACTGTCTTTGAGGCGAAGAATCAAGGCCTGCATATCCATGTAGTTTGTTCCCTCCTTGATCTGGCTGCCACTTACGGTCAGGAAGGATGAGCCTTCGAGAGTCTCCTGCTTCATGGTCGGCGCGAAGCCGAGATGTTCGCCGAGATGGGTCATGGTCGCAGTCCAGGCGACTGCGACTCTGTCGCCCTCCGAAACAATCTCACGCACCGTGATCCGTAGATCGGGGAAGGCTCCAAGGAATATGCGGTGAATGCTTTTGAAGTTCTCGGGCCCGACCAGAACAGAGTTCGGTTCGGGGAATCCGTAGGCCTTGCCTCCCGGAGCGAACATCTCATCGATTGCTTCTTCGCTCTGCTGGTTCCATACTTCCTCAAACCAGCGCCGGACCAATTTTTTGTTCTCTTCAGACATGCAGACCTCCAAATGAGACGGGTCGTAGAGAGCGCTAAGCATAGCAATAGACTGGAGCGAGAACAAGGGAAATTCCGATGCGGGCCAGCTGATTTGTGCGCGTGCGACAGGCGACATTTGGTAGACTCTGCCAGACCCGGATGGGATCCCCAGTCAATTCATGAAAGCCCCGCGGGCATGGAGGTTGTATGCAAGAGCGAAATCAGGCCCAGGCTCCTCTGAATCCGGGCATTGTTTTTGACATGGTGCAGGCGGTTCAGAAGACGGCAGCACTGAAGGCTGCGATCGATCTGGATATTTTCAGGTCGGTCGGACAGGGGCCGGGCGACGTCGCTTCGATTGCACGTCACGCGAAGGCCTCGGAGCGCGGTATTCGCATTCTTTGTGATTTTCTGGTGATCAACGGTTTGCTGGCGAAGGAAGCGAACTGCTACAAGCACACGCCGAACAGCGCTGCATTTCTCGATCCTGTGTCGCCGGCGTGCATGGCATCGGTGGCGCACTTTATGAGCCGGCCGGAACTGATTTCTGGACTTACGGGGCTTGCTGATGTGGTGCGCGCAGGGCGAACGCACCTTCCGGGCGAGGGAAGTGTCGAGCCGGAGAATCCTCTGTGGGTGGAGTTTGCGGAGAACATGGCGCCGATGATGGGTCCGATGGCGGGGCCGCTGGGCGCGGTGGTGCTGGAGGGACACGAAGGGCCGATGCATGTGCTGGATATTGCGGCCGGACATGGACTTTTCGGGATTGAAATTGCGAAGCAGAACAAGCAGGCGCAGGTGACAGGGCTGGACTGGGCACCGGTTCTGCGCGTGGCGTTGCGCAATGCGGAGAAGGCAGGCGTACAGGATCGATACAACATGCTGCCGGGAAGCGCGTTCGACGTGGAGTTTGGCGGACCGTACGATGCAGTGCTGCTCACGAACTTTCTGCATCACTTTGACAAACCGACGTGCGTGGGCCTGTTGAAGAAGGTGCATTCTTCACTGAAGCCGGGCGGGAGAGCGGCAACGCTCGAATTTGTGCCGAACGAAGATCGGGTATCACCGCCGATGCCGGCTGGGTTTGCGATGACGATGCTCACCACCACGACGGCGGGCGATGCGTACCCGTTCAGCGAACTGCACTCGATGTATGAGGAAGCGGGATTCAAGGGCACGAAGGCGCACCCGATCCCGATGAGTCCGCACACGATTGTGATGGGGGACGCCTGAGCTCAGTGAAAGCGAAATCCGAGAGTGTTTTGAAAGCGCAACTTAAGGGTTGCGCTTTCTCAGTCTCCGGTGTAGAGGCGTGAAACGAGATCGCGGACGATGGGGTAGCACTCGCACGCGGTTTTCTCAAGGCCCTGCTGATCGATGACTTGTATGTGTCCCCGGGTGTATTTAATGAGGCCGCTGCGCTGTAGCGTTCCGGCGGCGAGGGTGACGCTGGTACGCCGGGCGCCCAGCATTTCTGCGAGAAACTCCTGAGTCAGCACAAAATTATTGGATTCAAGGCGGTCCCGGACCATCAGCAACCAGCGGGCGAGGCGTTCTTCGATCTCGTGGAGGCCATGGCAGGCTGCCAGTTGGCTAAGAATGAAGCCCTGGCTTTGCACACACTCCAGAATGCGTTGAGAAAGCGATCCGGGTACGAGAAAGAGCTGCTGCAATTCAGCGAAAGGCATGCGCAGGGCGGTCCCTTCACTTTGAATGAAGGCCGTCGTGGGGGCCGAGGCGGGTCCAAGAAGGTGAATCCCCTCAACGAGGCCTTCACGGCCAATCACGCCGACTTCGGCGCCGATGCCGTCGGACATGAAGGTGACAACGGAGGCAATGCCGGAGGTCATGAAGTGCGCAAACGGGGGAATCTGGCCGGGGTTGGAGAGAACTGTCCCGACGGGCAAGTCGACTGGCTGGAGGCGGGCGAGCAGAGACGACTTCAGCTCAGGCGGAAGGGCATTGATGATCAAATTTGATAGTTCGGCGGCCATTGGGGAAATCCTTTGCGACAGTCGCAAGGGATTCCGCCCGATTGGCGGGAAGAGTTGCGCTCTGAATAGACGAGATCTATCGCTTCCTACGGACGACTATATGCCCGATACCGAACGGAAGAATGTTCAATACCGCACATAAGTGCAGAATTTATGAGATTTAGCCAGCCTTGGCGCTGAGAGGAATGGAGATACGAAATGCGGTTCCATTTCGAAAAGGTCGCGTTGTGGTGCGGCTGCGAATGCGGCCGTGATGCTTCTCGACGATGGATTTGGAGATGGAGAGGCCCAGGCCTGTGCCGTGCTCCTTTTTGGTAGTGAAGAAGGGGTCGAAGATTCTGGGCATGATGGGCGCGGGGATGCCGGGCCCGTTGTCGGCAACTGTGACGTGGGCTTCGTTGGCGCCGCGCCGGACGCTCACGGCAAGAGTGCCATTTTCGGGCAGGGCGTCGAGGGCGTTGGAGATGAGATTGGAGAACACCTGAAGCATGTCGCCGGCATGAACTTCGGCGGTGACGTCGGTCCTGAGGCGCTTGCGCAGAGTGATGTGCTTGGCGGAGATGCTCCTTTGATACACGCGCAGTGCGGCCTCGGCCAGGGTGGAGATGGTGGTGGATTCGCGGGTTTCGGGCGAGCGATAGAAGCTGAGCGTTTGCCGGGAGAGCTTGGTGAGGGTGCCGAGCTGTTCCTCGAGCATGGCGCTGAACATGCGAACCTGGGAGGGGTTATCTGCTTCCTGTTGAACGAGATAGTTGAGATTATGGACGGCTTCGAGAGGCCCGTTTATCTCGTGCATGACCATGGCTGCAAACTGACCAGCCACGACGAGTTCCTGATTTTTGCGAACGATATCTTCGATCTCTTGCCGCTGAATGCAATCGTTGTCGGCTGGCCGATTCATGGGTCACCTCTTGGAACACTGGGAGGATGCCATTCGATTGGGGCACCGAATACATGGAGGGAAGCGCCTCCGCAGGCCAGCACATTAGCTTCGGCACGGAGGGTTTTATGCGCATGGGACAAAACCCTCTATGTCCGATATCAGACATATTGATGCGGGGTTATTGGGAAAGGTGGTCCGCTTACAAAAGAGGGTCGCGGGATCATCTGATGCGTTGTCGGGGTTACGGACGGCGAGTGCGCGCCGCTGCCGCGAGTTCTTTCAGCAGCGGGTAGGTCTGGTTCCAGTCGATGCAGGCGTCGGTGATGCTTTGGCCGTAGACGAGAGGCTGGCCGGGAACGAGTTTTTGCGCTCCGGAGACGAGATTGCTCTCGATCATGACGCCGATGATGTTGTGGTTTCCGGCGGCGACCTGGGCGGCGAGGTCGTGGCAGACGATGGGCTGGCGAAGGTGGTCCTTATTACTGTTGGCGTGGCTGCAGTCGATCATGATGCGGGGCTGGAGGCCAGCTGCTTCCATTGCTTTGGAGGTTTGCGCGACGGATTCGGCGGTATAGTTCACCATTTTGCGGCCGCCGCGGAGGATGATGTGGGTCTCGCGGTTGCCGGTGGTGACGAAGATGGCGGATTGGCCGTACTTGGTATGGCCGAGGAAGGTGTGCGAGTTCGACGCGGAGAGGATGGCGTCAATGGCAATCTGGATGTCGCCGGAGGTGCCGTTCTTGAATCCGACGGGGCAGGAGACACCGGAGACAAGCTGGCGGTGGACCTGGCTCTCGGTGGTGCGGGCGCCGATGGCTCCCCAACTGACGAGGCCGGCGATGTACTGCGGCGAGATCATGTCGAGGAATTCGGTGCCGGAGGGGACGCCCATTTCGGCGAGATCGAGGAGCAGATGGCGCGCGAGGCGGAGGCCGTCATTGATCTTGTAGGAGCTGTCGAGATGCGGATCGTTGATGAGGCCTTTCCAGCCGACGGTGGTGCGGGGCTTCTCAAAGTAGACGCGCATGACGATGTGGAGATCGGCGGAAAACTCGGCGATGGCGGATTTGAGGAGGGCGGCGTATTCGACAGCGGCCCTGGTGTCGTGGATGGAGCAGGGGCCGACGAGGACGAGGAGACGCGGATCGCGATGGGCGAGGATCCGGGAAATGTCGAGGCGGGAATTGAAAATGGTGGCGATTGCCTCCTCGCTCATGGGTCGTTCCTCTTCGAGGAAGACCGGGGGGAGGACTACCTTGGTCCACTGGATGCGAACGTCTTCAATGCCTTGATTCATGGGGTCTGCTTGATAGGGTGCTTGCTGTACCGCGGGAATTCAGGAAAGCGAGAATCTGTTTAAACTTTCTTTCAGATTATCAGCATTGGCCGAGCGAACACCGGCGGGCGAGCATTGGCGCGACTGCGCAGAGGGCTGCGCCTGAGGGTGGCAAACAACGCGGCGACGCAAGTTGCTTGCGTCGCCGGGATCCTGCTGGAAGGGCTAGCGCGGGGTGATTTCGCGAAGGAGCATGCTGTTAACGATGTGACCATTGTCAGCGCGCTTTTCGAGAACTTTTTGTTCCGCGGCGTGGTCGCCATAATGCTTCATGCGGACTTCGTAGGCTTTATCGGCGAGCCCATCGAGCGATGCCATGTTCTTGTAGATGATCGAGAAGCCGAGGGTCCAATCATCGGGACCGGAGGTGGTGGTGTTGATGAAGATGTGGTAGTCGAGGATCAGGCTGTCCTTCTTCTGGTCATCCCAAATGGGAACGAGGTTGGCTTTGAGATCGGCGATGAATGCGTCGTTGTGGCCCGCGTTGACGTGGAAGAGGACGACGCGTTCGACGACCCCTTCGCTGTAGGGAACCTGGGCAGAAACGGTGGCTGGGGCAACAAGCGACAGACCAATGACTGCCGCAGCGAGACACAAAGTCTTTTTCACAGAGAGACCTCCGAGCAAGTTGAGATAGAAAGTCCCACGAGTGTACGTAAGGTGTGCAGCCATGTACACAAGTAATTTGGGTTTCGACTCGGTTTGCCGATCGGCATTCCGTGCACATCGCCTGCATCAAGCGGAGAGGGCGCTAGCGGCGGGTTTTGCGTTTGGCGTCGGCGCGTGGCCAGTACTGGAATTCGTCAGAGTAGAGTTCGCCATTGAGATCGGCGACGCGCTGGGTGAGGCGGGTTTGTGCATCGGAGATGGCCTGGTTGTAGATGGCGGGGCCGAGCTCTTCGAGGAAGAAGTTGAGCAGGAGGCCTGCCGGCATGTCGCCGATGGGCTCGAGGTTCTCTTCGAAGTAGCGCTGCATGGATGCGATGGCATCGGTGCGTTGCTGTTTAGTGAGTTCCAGCGTGACCATGGGCGGCTCCTTACAACCATCCATAGTAAGCGATCCGATGTTGGAAGCCCTGTGTTGCCTGCCGATGACGGACACGATTATGTGCAGCCTGTCACCTAGTTCGGACCGTCTTAGAGTTAGAGTGAAGCGCGTATCGATGCGGCGCCCGGGAGAAGATCATGGGTCATGTAGACCTGGCGACAATCAGCCACAGGTATTTAGTCGGGGTTGCGGTCGGGTTGTTCGCCGTCATTGTGAGATTCAATCCGGGCGCGGCTGCGCAGGCGAGTCCAGCGACTGGGGCAGAGCCGGGGCGGCGGCAGGAGAGCAGTGATCCGGTGCTTACGAATCGACCGCCGCCGAAGCCGAATAGCCAGTTGAGTCCGGAAGGAAAGATCAAGCTGGACGTGGTGGTCAATGACGGGGCAGGAAAATCTGTGCAGGGATTGCAGCCCTGGGATTTCAAAATTCTGGACAATGGCCAGCCGCGCAAGGTGATGTCGTTTCGGGCATTCAGCGATGCAGAGGTGAAACCAGATCCGCCCGTTGAGGTGATGCTTGTCATCGACATGGTGAACCTGCCATTTCAGCAGGTGGCTTTCACTCGGCAGGAGATCGCGGAGTTTCTCCAGCAGGATGGCGGACATCTGAAGCAGCCGGTGAGGCTGCTTCTGCTTACGGATGCGGGAATGCGGGTGCAACCGAGGGCTTCGATCGACGGGGACGCGTTGTTGAGCGTTGTGAACCAGATCAAGGGCGGAGTGAGAACACTTGATTCGGCCATGGGCGGCGAGGGCCTGCTGGAGCGCTTTCAGCGATGCTCACACCAGATGACGGCCATTGCCGAGAACGAAGCGCGCGTGCCGGGCAGGAAACTGCTGATATGGGTGGGACCGGGCTGGCCCATGCTGAACCGCCCGGACCTTGGGTACTATTCCGAAAAGGATCAGCAGCGATACTTCGACGGAATCGTTGAGCTTTCAACCAAGCTGAGAGAGGCGCGCATGGTTGTCTCCAGCGTTGCTCCCTCAACAAACGCGGACGCGACATACTCGATTCGGTACATGGACTATCTGAAGCCGGTAAGATGGCCGCGTGAATCGGACTCCGGCGACCTGTCGCTCAAGGTGCTGGCTACTCAGACGGGCGGGAGGATTCTGGGACCGAATAACGATGTAGCGAACCAGATCAAGAAATGCATTGCGGATGCGAATGATTTTTACCGGATTTCATTCGATCCGCCGGTGGCACAGCACGCGGACGAATATCACGATCTGAAAGTGGTTGTGGACAAGCCCGGCCTCACTGTACGGACGAATTCGGGATACTACAATGAGCCGGCTGGGAAGTAGCGTAAAGTTACTTTGCAAATCTTCCTGAAGCTGAAGGGTGAGCTGGGTAATGGGCAAGTCGTTTTGGATGTGTCTTCTTTCGCTCCTTGCTGTTTCCACTCCTATGCGCGCACAACAGAGCGGCAGTCCCGGGAATACGGCCTCGTCTCCGATGGCCGCACCCGCACAACAGCGGCCAATTTTTCTGGATGTTCTGGTGACCGACAGCGCGGGGAAGCTGATCCCGGATCTGGAGCCTTTCGATTTCTCCGTTCTGGACGAAAATCAACCACGCAAGGTCATCGGATTTCGGCGTACAGATGGGGCGGTTGGATCGAAGCTGGATCCGCCTGTGGAAGTGATCATCGTGCTCGACGCCGTGAACCTGCCTTACCAGGCGGCGACGAGGCTTCGACTGGAAATCGATAAATTCCTGCATGAGAATGGCGGTCATCTCGCACAGCCGGTTTCGATTTACATGTTCGCAAGCGAAGGATTGCGTGTGCAGCCTGCTCCCTCGAAAGACGGAAACGCACTGGCTGCGATGCTGGATGCATCGACCGGAACAGTGCGGGCCAGAGATATATCCGGTGGGGTTTATTCGCTCCAGGAGCAGTTTCAATCGTCCTACAAGACGATCGACGGGATCGCCGAGAATCTTTCGCACAAACCGGGAAGGAAGGTTGTGATCTGGCTAGGACCGGGCTGGCCGCTTCTAACAGAGCGCTTCTTCATCCAGACCGATGTCTCGCGCGAAACGTATTTTCGTCAGATTGCGGCACTCCAAAACAAACTACGCGAAGCGCGCATAACACTATATAGTCTCTTCGCGATTTCCGGGATTACGAACACGCTGTATGAGAAGTATTTGAAGCCGGTGCGCGAAGTGCGGAAGATGGAAATCGGCGACATGGCGCTGCAGGTCCTGGCGCTGCATTCGGGTGGACGCGTGCTGGACCCCAGCAATGATGTAAAGGCGCAGATTGATTCCTGCGTCGGAGAGATCGGCGAGTATTACACGATCGCCCTGATGCCGCCACCGGCCGCGAAGGCGGATGAGTACCACGATCTGAAGGTAGTAGTGAACAAGCCGGGAGTCGCGGTTCGGACGGATACCGGATACTACAACGAACCGACGGCGCGTTGAAGCGGACCCATTGGGACGCGCGATCTAACGGTGAAGTACACGTTTCTTGCGCAGCAACCAGACTCCGATGGAGAGCGTGAGCCAGACTAACGTGGCGAGAATAAAGGTCTGAGCGAGACCGGCGCGCGGCAGCCAGATCCAAAGGACAAATGCAAATCCGGCAAGGCCGATGCAGCCCATAGCGGCGCCGAGAGCATCGATGCCAGCGACGATGCGGCCGCGACTGGTTCCATCGAAACCGGCGCCAGCTTTGTGCTGTTTTTCATGTGCTTCAACAAGGCTTGCGCTGGCGGGGAAGATTGCTGGAAAGGCAAGGAAAAAGCCGCCGATCACCGGACCGAAGCGCTGTGCGATCAATCCGGCGACCACGCATACGGCTCCGCCGAATACGAAGCGGATGATCCATTCGTGGAGCTTGATGCCTTTGATTGCGGAGAGCCTGGCATGCACAATCATGGCGGCTATCTCACCACGAGCCAGAATGCGAACGATGCAGCAAACCACACGGGCATGAGAGCGATGGTTGCCGTGAGAGCGCGTGCCTTGAGGCGAATCAGCATCCTGCTTACGCATGCGGCATACAGCAGGAATGCGATCGCACCGAAGATCATGGAGCGCGCCTCGATGGCTGCGTAGGCCTTGCCGTGGCCGGCGATGGTGATGCCGATCGTGGCTAGCGCAATGGAGGGAGCCGCGCCGAAGAGACCGGCAAAACTCTTGGGGCGAACCATTTCAGCCAGCATGGCGAAGAAGCTGACGATGATGCCGCCGATCAGGAAGCGGGCGAGAAGTTCTCCGATCTCATGATGCACGAAAAGTAGCCCTCAAGCTGCTCTCTGCGCTTTGTGGATCATGCGCATGGCGGCATCGACTTTTTTGCAGCCAAGGAGTGTGTATTTCTTGCCTTCAAGGCGGTGGTAGTTGACGAAAAACTCTTCGAGTTCGCGAAGGAATTTTTTGGGCAAGTCGTCCAGCTTTTTGAGGTAGGCATATTCGTGGTTCATTTCCGCCACGGCGATAAGGCGATCATTGCGGATCTTCTTCTTTCCGTCAGTCTGCTCGCCCTCGATGATGCCGATGAGGCGAGCGCGGACGGCGATGCCGGGGAAGGCGGGTTCATCCATAAGCAAGAGGACGTCGATTGGGTCGCCGTCCGGCGCGAGGGTCCGGGGCAGGAATCCGAAGTCGTAAGGGAAACTCATGCCGGCGGGAAGAACTTTCTTGACGGTGAAGATGTTCTGTTGGACGTCGAAGGCAAATTTATTGCGACTGCCCTTGGGGGTTTCGATAATGACCTGGATAATTCCGTCACTTTTGTACACTGGCTGGAGCAGGACGGGATTTGCCATACTTTTGGCAGCCTTTTTTGTCATAGTGTGTTCCGCACTCTTGATTCGGAGATTGTCATCCTGCAAGCTGAGAGAGCTACGGGGTTGATTCGGTTGCTCTAAGCGCCCGGAACTGTGTCGGATGGGGTTGAGGGCTTCGCGGCAACTTGACAGTGTTGCTGTGAGATTTTTAGAATTAAGAGGGACAATCCTACCCATTTGAATCTCTAAGCATCTCATTATGGGAGGATTAGAAGCAGTTTCGGAATACACGCAGTCTTTTTGAGGGTAATAATGGGTAGCTTATTCTTGATGAAAAAGCCACCAGAGCGCGTGCATTCGGTTTACACCAATTCCGAAACTGCCATAGCCGGTTTGAAGTGGACCGGTGGCAGTCCATCGAGGTAGCTGACCCGATGCCTGAGACGCGCGTGAGTCCGCGAGAGCGGCTGGTTCTTACGGCGATTATCGAGCTCTACATCGCTACCGGAGAACCTGTGGCCTCGCAGACGGTTGCAGATCATTTTGCGCACAAGGAAGGTTTGAGCTCGGCGACGATCCGGAATGTGATGGTGTCGCTGAGTGAGGCGGGACTACTGGAGCAGCCTCACACCTCCTCAGGACGCGTGCCTACTGCGGCGGCATTTCGTTATTATGTGGAGCAGATTACTAGGCCGGATGCACCGATGGGAAGGATCGGCGTGGGCGGAGCCGCATTTGCATCGCTGCCGCAGGCTTCAATGCCGCTGAGCGAAGAGCGTCGCGGGCAGATCGAGGAGAGTTTCTCCGGCGTGACCAGTTCGAATGAATACCTTGAGCGCACGTCGCATGTACTGGCGCTGATTTCGAGCGGGCTGGGGGTGGCGCTGGCGAGCGCTGCGGCGGACCAGGTGCTCGAGCACATTCATTTTTCCCGGCTGTCGATCGGGCGCGTTCTGGCCGTGGTGGTAACGCGCGCCGGCGCGGTTTTGGACAGAGTCCTGGTGCTTGACCGCGAGTTGACGCATCTGGAATTGGAGACGGCAGCGCGGTATCTGAATGAGACGTTTCACGGGTGGCCGATTGAGCGCATTCGCACGGAAGTGACGCGCCGCATGGATGAGGAACGCGCGGCTTATAACCAGTTGTTGACATCGGTGGAGGAACTCTGTCGCAAAGGAGCGCTGGCGGTGGGCGACGCGGCATCCGTGCTTTACGTGGAGGGGATGGCAAATCTGATTGCGGTTGAGGTGGATCGGGAGCGGCTGAAACAGATGCTTTTGGCGCTGGAAGCCAAGCAGCGACTGGTGGATTTGCTGACGGCTTATGTGAGTGGCAGCCAGCAGGAAGTGCGCGTAGTGGTAGGACTGGATGAGGCTTCCCCGGCGATGCAGGACCTGGTGCTGATCGGATCGCCAGCCCGGCTGGGTGGCACGAGCCTGGGCACGGTGGCAGTGATTGCGCCGACCCGCATCCAATACCAGGAGATGATCCAGGCGGTGCGCTATGTGGCGAGGCTCTCGGAGCGCATCCTGGAGATTCCGACTCAGTAAAGGGCCCGGATAACGAGCCGGGGTTGGCGCGGATGCGAATCCGCAAGCGATGGGATTTTGCGCCGCGAGGGGCCGCTGAAATGAGGCGGCACTTGCCGAGGAATTTATCATTGACTAAGAAGAGAAATATTTGGGGAATTCGTAGAGATATGCCAAAGAAGGAAGCGGATTTGACTGCACTGGAAAACGAGGAGACGGCTGGCGCCGAGAACAGGTCGGCGGATATAGCCGAGGCACCTGGGGCCGAAGCTCGGGGTGAAGAGACCACGGTTGGCCGAGCGGAGCTTGAACAACTGAAGGCCGAGTATGACCAGCTGAAGAAAGAGCGCGATGCGCTGTTGGACCGGCTGGCTCGGCTGCAGGCGGAGTTTGAGAATGCACGCAAACGAGCAGAGAAAGAGAAGGCGGACTTCAAAGACTTCGCTGTTGGCTCCGTCGTGGAGCAGTTTTTGCCGGTGCTGGACAACTTCGAACTGGCGCTCAAGTCGACCGGTTCGCTCGAGCAGTTGCGTGCGGGTGTGGAACTGATTGTGAAGCAGATGGAGGAGATTCTGCGCGGACTGCAAGTGCAGCCGGTGGCGACGGTGGGCGAGGAATTCGATCCGCGTCATCACGAGGCAATGGGTTCGGTAGAGCGCGAGGATATGCCGGATCAACACGTGGCGGAGGAGATTCGCCGCGGGTATCGGCTGCGCGAGAAGCTGTTGCGGCCTGCGCTGGTGCGGGTAGTATCCAACCCCAAACAGACGAGCGAGTGAACGCGAGTGGCGCTCAGGATGCGGACGTTTCCGGGTCATGTGAACCGGGGCGGCGAACCTATGACGCGCGGGACGAGTCCCGCGCCTACATCGAGAGAGGGTTGTACAAGGTTTGAATACGAGAGTGGCTAAAGCAGACTATTACGAGGTGCTGGGAGTATCGCGGGAAGCCAGCGACCAGGAATTGAAAAGCGCGTATCGCAAGCTTGCGCTCAAGTACCATCCGGATCGCAATCCCGGGAATCATGCGGCCGAAGAGAAATTCAAAGAGGCAAGCGAAGCCTACCAGGTACTTTGCGACGCGGACAAACGCGCGGCCTATGATCGATACGGCCATGCAGGAGTGAGCGGCGGAGGGCCGGGCGGATTCGGCGGCTTCTCGGGTTCCGTAGACCTGGGGGATATCTTCGGCGACCTGTTCGGCGAGATGTTCAACATGAATGCCGGACAGCAGCGGAGTGGACGTCAGCTGCGCGGCGACGACTTGCGCTTTGATCTTGCGATCGAATTTGAAGAAGCGATTTTCGGAACCGAGAAAGAAATCAAGATTCGGCGGCTCGAGGCCTGCGAAACGTGCAAGGGGACGGGAAGCGTGTCGGGACGTGGGCCGTCGGTGTGTCCGCAATGCCATGGACGCGGGCAGATTCGCTATCAGCAGGGATTCTTTTCGGTTGCGCGTACGTGCAATTCATGCGCGGGACGCGGATCGATCATTGGCGACCCCTGCCTGACGTGTCGCGGAGAGACGCGGGTGACGAAGGAGATCAAGCTCGCAGTGAAAGTGCCGCCAGGTGTCGAAGAGGGGACGCGGATTCGGTATACGGGCGAGGGCGATGTGGGCCGCGGCGGCGCGCAGAGCGGTGATCTTTATGTTGTGCTCTCGATTCGCAGGCACGACTTTTTCGAACGTGACGGGCAGAACCTGCATTGCGTGATTCCCATCAGCTTTCCGCAGGCGGCGTTGGGGGCGGATATCGAGATTCCGGGTGTCGATGGGCCGGTCATGCTGAAGATCCCTGAGGGCACGCAAAGCGGAAAGGAACTGCGCATTCGCGCCAAGGGTGTGCCGTATCTCAACGAAAAGGGACGCGGCGACCTGATCGTGAAGCTCGTGGTGCAGATTCCGAAGAAGCTGAGTCGCGCGCAACGCGATCTAATTACGGAGCTGGCTAGCTCGATGTCGGTGGAGAATAAGCCGACTTCGCCGGGGTTGCTGGACAAGATGAAGGACCTGTTCAGCTAGAACTCAGATTGCCAAGAGTACGATGATCGCGACAGCTACGCCCATCACCAGGCTTGCAGCATCGGTGAGAGCAAACGCGACCGGATCTTCGTCGAGCTCTCCACGTGCGGCCAGAAGCCATACCCGGCATAACCAGAGAACCATAAAGGGAACGATCAGCCACAGGCGCTGCGGATGGTGGTAGAGGGTCGTAACGTCCTGACTGCTGATGTAGTTGGCAAAAACGACGACTGCCGCAAAAGCGCTGGCGGTTCCGAAGGCTCGGATCTGCTCGATATCGCTCATGAGATAACCGCGGCCGTTTTTGAGTTGCGTGCCGCTCATGCGCAGACTCTCCAGTTCCGCAAACCGCTTGACGATGGCAAGGGAGAGAAACAGGAAGATCGCGAAGCCAGCGAGCCAGTGAGAGATGGGCGTGGTGGTGGCGGCACCGCCCGCGAGCAAGCGCAAGGTGTAGAGGCCAGAAAGAACGACCACGTCTACGAGAGCGATTCTTTTCAGATAGAAGGAATAGAAGAGGGTCGAACCCACGTAGACCAGCAGCCAGAATGAAAACGCTGCGGGAAGGAACTGTGCTGCTGCGAAGCCTATGACGAGCAGCAGGACGATGGCGACGAGTCCGATGGAAGGGGCCAGATCGCCTGAGGCGAACGGACGCAGGCGTTTCTTCGGACTGCGGCGGTCGGCCTCAATGTCGAGAAGGTCATTGACGAGATAGGTGCCCGATGCGGCGGCGCAGAAGCAGAAGAAGGCCAGGAGGGCCGAGGCGAATAGTCGAACTGAGTGATTGTGGGCGAGGAGAGGGGGGAGCAGGACGAGAAGATTCTTGGCCCACTGATGAGGTCGAAGTGCTTTGACGAGCGAATTCAGGGGCTGGCTGCGTTCTTCAAAGGCGCGTGAGGGAACGATGCCTTGTGCGCGCAACTTCGTGCGCAATCTTCGACTCGGATTCGCGACCATGGATTCCGCGGCGCCTGCCATCACCGGAAGATCCGGCGTGTCGTTCCCGATGTAGGCAAAGTCGATTCCGCCGAGGCTCTGGCGGAGGCTCAAGAGTTTTCTGCTGCCGGTCAGGTTGTGAGTACCGTCGCTCGCGAGGACTTGATGGAAGAATCCGAGATGATCGGCAACGCGGCGCGCGAGTTGGGTGTCGGCGCCGGTGGCGAGATAGATTTGGCGGCCCCGCGCATTTTCCTGTTGAAGAAACTGAAGTAGTTTTCGGTTGTATGGGAGATGCGCCACGTCGAGGGCGACATTCTCGGTCACAAATGCCTTGAAGGGTGCTTTGCCGCGAAAAGCCATGCCGGGCAGGCGCAAGAGAAGCAAAGGATGGGTGCGCGCCAGGACGAGCAACGAGTCGATCAGAGTGTCGGATTTGACCAGCGTTCCATCCAAGTCGACGCAGAGGGGCATGAGCTGTGCCGTTCCGGATTCCGTCTGCTGGATTTGGGGCAACCGTAACCTCGCGTGCGAAAGCGCAAGAAGTCGGGCAATCGCGATCTCGATGCGTGTGCTTGTCGCCTGCCTGGTGCGACGAAATTAATGAACTTAATGCCGGGCGAACGGGTCAAGTATACAACCGCGACGAAGCAAACAGAATCAACGAGGGAGAGGCGCAGCATGAATGGAAGCTTCAGCCAACGGCTCGAACATGCGTCATTGCCGCAATTTGGATGGTTGACTCGGGTCCGCTCACAATCGCGTAATGCGGTTGGGACGATATAATCGCCCAAATGTCGCTCAATCCACACCAGTCCATCGATCACTACGAAATAATCTCGCTCATTGGATCGGGGGGCATGGGCGAGGTGTATCGCGCCCGGGATACGCGGCTGAATCGCGACGTCGCTATCAAGGTATTGCCGGGGCTGACGACGTCCGAGCCTGAGAGGCTGCGCCGCTTCGAGCAGGAGGCGCGTGCGGCGGCGGCCCTGAATCATCCGAATATTTTGGCTGTCTACCAGATGGGACTGCACCAGGGGGCGCCATACCTGGTTTCGGAGATTCTGGAGGGCGAAACGCTTCGTGACCGGTTGAAGCGCGGTCCGCTGCCAATCCGGAAGGTCGTTGACTACGGAGTCCAGATTGCGAAGGGACTGGCTGCGGCGCATGAAAAGGGCATTGTTCATCGCGATCTGAAACCGGAAAACCTGTTTCTGACAAACGATGGCCACGCAAAGATTCTGGATTTCGGACTAGCGCGCTTGACGCAAGTGAACGAGGCGATACCGGCGCAGTCTGCGCACGAAGTGCAGACCGTGGCAGGCATGTTGATGGGTTCGATGGGCTATATGTCGCCGGAGCAAGTACGGGGACAGGTGGCAGATCACAGATCGGACATCTTCACGTTCAGCGCGGTTCTGTACGAGATGCTGACGGGGCAACGGGCATTTCAGAAGGCAACGTCAATCGATGCAATGAGCGCGATCCTGAACGAGGAGCCGACGCCGCTCGTACAACTGTTGCCCAATCCACCTCCGGGACTTGAGAGAGTCGTGCAGCGCGGACTAGAGAAGAACCCGGAGCAACGTTTTCAGTCGGCATCGGATTTGGGTTTTGCGCTAGAGGCAGCAGCGGGGCCGATGCAGTCGGTGTACACCTCGAACTACAGGGTTGAAGAAAAGCGGCCGGCACGGTCGCGCAGATTTCTTCTGATGATCGCCGGTGCTATCACTGTGATTCTTGTTATGGTCGCGTATTCATGGTTGCGGCCGGTGCCGGAGCCGCAGGTCGGCAACTACCTGCAGTTGACGCACGATGGACTACAGAAATCGCTTATCGGGACCGATGGGTCAAGACTTTTTCTGACGGTTGTTAATTCGGGAGTCGAGGACGCGGCGGCAGTTCCGATCACAGGCGGCGAACCAACTCGGATCTCATTGCCGAGTCCAGGCATGCTTCCTTTGGATGTTTCACCTGACGGTTCATCGTTCCTTGTGGTGGATGGAACCGGATATCCGGTGACCGGTCCGCTATGGAGCTTGCCGGTGCTCGGGGGTGGTTCTCCGCGACGAGTGGGAGATGCTTCGGGAAACGTCGGCGCCTGGTCGGCAGATGGAAAACAACTGGCAATCGGGAAACGCGCAGAGGTCTATCTGGCCAACGGAGATGGAACGGACATCCGCAAGATTGCGACGATGAAGAATTCAGTATCCGGCCTGGCAATTTCGCCGGATGGTTCTCGCGTGCAGGTCGAGACCGAAGAGATTACGCAGAGCGGCACCAGCGTTGTGGTGGGCGAGCGAACAATTTCGGAGATTTCGGTGAACGGATCGAATCCGCGATCACTGATTCCCGAATGGCAAAACACGGTGAATGAGTGCTGCGGGCGATGGACGGTTGACGGGAATTACTTCGTCTTCCAGTCGGGTGGGCAGATATGGGCTCTGGCGGGAGAAAGGCACTTCCTGCAACGAAAAGCGAAGCCGATCCAATTGACCTTCAGTCCGATGCAACTGCAATCCCCGCTCCCAAGCAAGGACGGGAAAAAGCTGTTTGTGGTGGGAATGACGTTTCGAGGCGAGTTGACTTCCTTCGATGTGAAGACTGGCAAGCCGGCGGTCTTTCTCGGCGGGATTTCAGCAGACTGGGTCGATGCAAGCCGCGATGGCCGGCAGGTTGTTTATGTTTCTTATCCGCAAGGGGATCTGTGGAAGAGCAATCTGGACGGAACGAATCGCGTGCAACTGACCTTCAGTCCGATCAAGCCTGTGTTGCCGCGTTGGTCGCCGGACAGCCAGACGATTCTCTTCTTCGATTTTCCGGACGGACCGAACAAGCCGGGAAAGATGTATGAGATTCCGGGATCGGGAGGAACTCCCCACGAACTGATTCCGGATGACAAGCAGAACGAGCAGGATGCGACGTGGTCGGCGGATGGCAAGCAGATCGCATTTGCCGGGGACGCGAACGATGCGAACGTAAGGAACAGCGGCCTAGCGATCAAGATCCTGGATGTGCAGACGGGCAAGGTTTCATCGCTGGCGGGTTCGCAGGGGATGTTTTCGCCGCGGTGGTCTCCGGATGGACGTTACATCGCCGCGATGACGAGCGATTCGAGCAAGCTGATGCTGTTTGATTTCGAAACCAAAAGCTGGAAGCAGATCGGCAGCGGTACGCTAAGCTGGCTGAACTGGTCGCCCGATGGGAAGTTCATTTACCTGAAAGATAGCGCGGGCAAAGGTTCAGTCGAGCGCTTTCACGTGCCGGACGGAAAGGCCGATCGGATCGTGGACTTGAAGGATGTTGTGCTGACGGGACTTGGCGGGGGCGCAGTTTCTGTAGCGCCGGACGGTTCACCCCTGGTGTTGCGTGATCGCGGGACTCAGGACATCTATGCGCTGGACTGGATTCAGCCGTAGAGCGAACTGGTCGGTTATTGTGCCGGTGGTTTTTTCGCCCAATCCGCGACCGAGACCGTGCAGGAATTGAAGGCGATCTCGATGACGCCGGTATTTTTGATGTCGAATACGACGCGCGAGGGGATTTGAAAAGTTTCGACCTTCACGTAGTCGATCCGAAAAATGGCTTCAGCCGGAGGAGCCGTGGATGGCTGACTAACCTGGGACGTGACGGCGGATACGAGAAGTCCGTCGGGCGTGGAGGCGTAGGTCGGTGTGGCGAGAACCTTCATGTTCGGGTTGACGACCCGGACCGCGGTAAGCAGCATATTTTTGTCGAAGTCTTCATCGAAACTCGAACCTTCTGACGTGCCGGCCAGGTGAAGGCCGTCTCCGGCGTTGGTAATGGTCACCGTTGAGTCGGGAATTGGCACCATGCTGCCGTTCATATAGACATTCCAAGTTTGGAAAAATCCTGCGACTGAAGTTTTCAGTCCATCCTGAATTTGCTTAATCGCGGCGGCCTTGTCCTCGGGTGCATTGCTTTCGCTGGTCCAGCCTAGCGAACCATTGCCTTTGAGTTCATCATCGATCGAGAGATGGACGGTCTGGAGGAATTTCAGCGCTGGATTGTCGTCGGGAATATCGACACCGCTGAGGCGCGTAAGCATCGATTTCCAATCGATTGCAGCGTCACAATGGAAGGATTTAAGGCCGCTTGCCGTTGGCGTGTAATAAAGGGTGTGGGCGGCGGTGAGGCGAACACGCGGGTCTTTGTCCTGGGCGAGGAGCGTGGTGCAGGCCAGACATAGAACAGCGGTGAGCAGCAGACAGAGAAACTTGCGGGTCATGCAGGCACTATACCGTGCCAATTGGGGAAGTCAGAAAGAGATTTGAGGGAATTGGTGGAGCTGAGCGGGATCGAACCGCTGGCCTCCTCGTTGCGAACGAGGCGCTCTCCCAGCTGAGCTACAGCCCCACGACTTATTTAGTTTACCAGCGAGCCGGGATTCGCGAAAGGCGGGCGGCGCTCCGCGCTTTCACGTTTTGGAGCTGGTTGGAGGGCAAGGGAGGCTCGATTCAGTAGTAATAGCGGGTTTTGAGAGCCCAGGGGGATTTGGGGTAGCTGCGGTGAAGCAGTTCGAAAGCGGCTTTGCTCACCGGTGTGTATTCGGATTTGTCAGATCCGCTATAGGGCTGGCAGGCATAGTGTCCCGCACGCACGACGAGAGCAAGGGCTTCCGGAATGTTCGAGTCGTCAGGGTGGTCTTTGGCGTAGTCGACAACCCTCTGGCCAATGACGGCAACGGAGTCGGGAAGCTGTTGGAGTTGCTGATACTCGGAGTTGGACCGGGCCAAAGCATCCGCAGACATAAAGTCGGGGATGGGAACAGGTTTTGGTTTCGTTTCGTCAAAATTCTGGTGTTCGCCCCACGGTTTGCACCACCAGTTGTTGCGCAAGTCATCGAAGTAGCTGAGGCTGGCCACGCGAGGAATGCCGGATTCGAGATAGGGGCGGATGCCCGGATTGCGCAGAATGGTGAGATTGGCCGGGAATCCGATGCTGCTGCCGGCGGTGTCGCGGATCGACTTTGGAAGGAGCGGCGCGAGTTTCGCGGCGCCGGCTGCATCCTCGAGGAGGACGGTACGCGTCCATGCGGCGATGGCGAGATCCTGGCGCAGATTGGCGGGGAGACTTGGCGAAGTTGCAGCGGCGATGAGCAGGCTGATGGGCGTTTGCTGGTTCAGGACGGTGACGGCGTCAGCGAAGAATTGCGGGTCCTTAAGTTCCGGGCAATCGGCCTGTTCGTTTACGGCGTGGGCTTTCTCATTGCACTGGCCTTGCAAGTCCTCTGCGCCTTGCGAGCCGGTTCTAAGGGTAGGGCGCGGTGCATTGGCGAGGAACTCGCTGAAGTTGCGAGCGACTTCCATGCGTTCGCCGAGCAGCGCGTTCAGGCTGGAACTGGGTTTCTGACTTCGCAATGAGGGAAGTGCAGCATCGAGTAGCGCGCGCGCCTCATCGGCACGCTTAAGTCCGGTGAGCAGGCGAACGCGGTGGAAGAAGAGGGTATCGTAGGCGGGTGTGCCAGGCGCGATTTTGGCAGCTTCGTCGATGAGTGCGGGTGCGAATGCGTTGGATGCGTCGGCCTTGACCATAGCCATGACGAGCCAGGGGAGTTCGCGTCTTTGCTGCCACTTGGCAAAGGCAGTGGCAGAAGTATCGCCGCCTCGCCAGGCCTCAATCCATTCAAGGAGCGGTGAGGTGCCGCCGATTTTGACGTGCTTCACCATGATCCAATTGAGATCGGCGAGATCCTGGTGAAAGCGTGGGTCAGGGCCGGGGCCTGCGAGCGAGGAGCAGATCTCGGCAACGCGCTGAGTCGGGTCGGTGCGGATGCGGATGAAGTTGAGCTCATCCTGAACAATGGCGCGCGATGGTTTGGGGTTTGGCTGTTTAAGAAGCGACTCCAGCATCTGCTGGGCGCGCCGCATGGTGTCGTTGTCGTAGCTTGCCAGATCACCGCTGTAGGGATCGGTTGCGTTGCCCATGGCGAAGGCCTTGCGCACGGTGGCGCGGGCGGCGAGGTACGGTCCCCATGCGCTCCACGGGGAGTTACTGTCGGCGCCGATGGCGGCGAATTGGTGGGCGGCGTCATCGAATTGTTTTGCATAGAAGGTGGCGGAGGCGATCTGATAGGCGCGATCGGCTTTAAGCAGGGCTGGGCTGTCAGACGCGCCGGAGCCCGGAATCGTAACGGTCTTGCCTGCGCAATTTGCGAAAACTACATCCTGCGCGTGTATCCAATCCAGCAGCCATGGATTCTGCTTTCCCCATGTGTCGGCTCGCCTGGTGAGCGTGAGCGTTGCATTGACGAATGCGGGATCGGGGCAGTTGAGATAGCTCTCGTCGAAGACGATGTTGCCATTGTAGTCAGTGGGGAATGAAGACTTCTGCCCTGCTGGTGCGATTGCCGGGAGATACTTGCCGCGTTCGGTGAGCCAATGTGCGGCGGGCTGTGTGTTCTGCTGCTTCTGCAGTTCGGCTTGTTGCGCTTCGTAAATTTCATCGGGTGAGAGAATTCGGTTTTGCTGGTCGGCCTTGGGCAGGCTGGTCGATGGTGCATACAACTGCCGTTCGGCGTCGGAGAGCTTGCCGCCATTGAGGTATCGGTAGGCGACGGCGTATTCATTTGAATCGAAGCCGGCCTGAAGGATGCCGAGCTGGCCTTTGGCGAATGCGGCGGTGTCGTCGGGGCTGGTGGTGCTGACAAAGACGTCGTCTTCAAACCACGGACCGCAGGCTTCAACATTGCCGATGGGCGAAAACAAGACAACAGCTGTGAGGGCGGCAATGGCGAGCAGGCGGGTTCTCATGGGAGCCTCCGAGCGAGATCGGCCGGCGGATCGTTGTGCCAGCCGTGGTCGGGGAAGATGTAGATGCGTTTACCGGCGAGATGAGACGGCCAAGGCTCGCCGGTAGAAACGCCGGTCGAGGTCTGGCAGAGCGGTTCGCGGATCTGGAAGTCGCCGACGAAGGGGGAAGCGCGGCGATGATCGGGCTCCATGCGGAACATCATGGGTACGGCTTCATCTACGGGAAGGTCGCGGATCCAGTTGTCCCAACTGCACCACGAGGCGAGGGCGGTGATGGAGAGAGGAAGATTGGCAGGAATCTGGCGACGAAGGTTGACGAGCAGATCTCGATAGAAGGGACGCTGCGAGCGTGTGGCATCGAAGTCGATTTGAAGGGCGGCGATGCCGGGCTCACGCGCTGAGACGAGGATCGATTGGATGGCATCGTTGCGATTTTCGTCATTGAGGACCGCTGTCGTCGGTGCTTCGATGCGGACTACGGCGATGCGCGTGGCTGATGACGGAAAGAAGAGCGCATTGCGTCGCGGCTGGGCGTGGACGGTGAGGCCGATCGTCAGTGTCTTGTCGAGATAGGCGACGGCGAAGCGACGCGTATCGATGGTGTGGAGATCTTCGCGGCGCTCCCAGGCCCAGAGGGTGAGGCGCGGCAACGGGGCGAGACGGCCCTGCGGATGAGGAAGGGCGTCGGAGTGAATGCTGAGAAAGAGAAGAAGCGCGATGAGTGCGCAGGAGACGCCATTGCAGAGCTTGGCAGGAGAGTGCATGGTGGTTGATGTTCACAATGCACTACGCGGAAAGGGAAATCAAGGATTACCGCTGATCACTGCCCGGAGAATTGCAGGTCAAATGAGATGGCGCAATGGGGCGTAGACTTGCGGAGTCAAGGGAGCGAGGCGGGTTGATGAGCGTGCGTGGATGGGCCATTCTGGCCGCATGTTTCGCGTTGCAGGGGGCAAGAGCGTCGCGTGCGCAGTCCGCCGATCAACCGACGTCTGCAGGACAGAACGTGGTAGCGCTGGAAGAAGGTGAGGCACAAGTGTGGAAACACAGGCTGGGGCCGGCCACTGCTATCCATGTGAATACGGTTGAGGCGCGCACGCTTGGATTTGAGAGCTACCTGACCTTCGAGATTGTGGTTGCAGCCGATGGTCATGTGGAGTCGGCGAAGCCGGTTGGAGAAGAGAAGCGGCTAATTGAGGAGGGGCGGGCAATTGAGATGGCGCGCCGGTTCAAGCCGTGGACGAAGGACGGCGATAACCTTCGCGTGCGGGTAACGGATTATGTGTCTTTGCTGCCGCCGGAGCGGTGGGCATTGCATCCGGCCAACTTTCCGGAGAAGTGGGAGCTGCAGGGTGTGAAGATCGAGCTTTCGCGCACAGTATGTTATGGGAGATGCCCTGCGTATTCGGTCACGATCCAGGGAGATGGAAAGATCCATTTCGATGGAGAATCGTTTGTGGCGATTCCAGGCAAGCATGACGCGCAGATTCCTACCGAAGCGGTGAAGTCTTTGGTGCGCCGGTTCGAAAGCGCACGTTTCTTCGCGGTGGGAGACAAATATGTCGCCTCGGTGACGGACAATCCGACGTACACGCTGACGCTGACTGTAGGTGGGAAAACGAAGAGGGTTACGGACTATGTGGGTGAGCAGGTGGGAATGCCGCTCGTGATTACCGACCTGGAGAACGCGGTGGACGAGGCCGCAGGGACGGAACGTTGGATCAAGGGCACCCAATAAAGGACGGCGTTCGAGGTGTAGCCCACGGAGAACCCCTCCACTCGCTACGAGGATCCGATCGGTCGAGCGGCGTTCGATCTTTCATATCCAGTGCCAAACAAAAAGGCCGGGGACGCTGCCCCGGCCTTTTGCCAGCCTCTGGAAACCAGTACCACCTAGACCCCAGAGGCACCTGCGGTGCGGCCAATTGCGCCTTCGGCGCCGATCCGCGTTAGAGCTGGTTCATGTTGGCGAGGAACTCGGCGTTGTTGCGGACTTTCTCGAGGCGACTGATGAGGAGTTCCATCGCTTCGACGGGTGACAACGGGTTGAGTACCTTGCGCAGGATCCAGATGCGGGCCAAATCCTCTTTGGGAATGAGGAGCTCTTCCTTGCGGGTTCCGGAGCGCTGGATATCGATGGCCGGGAAGACGCGCTTGTCGACGAGCTTGCGGTCAAGGATGATTTCCATGTTGCCGGTGCCCTTGAACTCTTCGAAGATGACTTCATCCATGCGGGAGCCGGTGTCGACGAGGGCGGTGGCGATGATGGTGAGCGAGCCGCCTTCTTCAATGTTGCGGGCCGCGCCGAAGAATCGCTTGGGACGCTGCAGGGCGTTGGAATCGACGCCGCCTGAGAGCACTTTGCCCGATGGAGGAACAATGGTGTTATAGGCGCGGGCGAGACGAGTAATGGAGTCTAGCAGGATGACGACGTCGCGCTTGTGCTCGACGAGGCGCTTGGCCTTCTCGATGACCATCTCGGCGACCTGTACGTGGCGCGCTGCCGGCTCATCGAAGGTGGAACTGATGACTTCGCCTTTGACCGAGCGCTGCATGTCCGTGACTTCTTCGGGGCGCTCGTCGATGAGCAGGACGATGAGCACGACTTCAGGCTGATTTGCAGTGATGGAGTTTGCGAGCGACTGCAACAGCATCGTCTTGCCAGTACGCGGCGGAGCGACGATGAGACCGCGCTGACCTTTGCCGACCGGGGTAAGCAGGTCCATGACACGGCCACTCACGGCTTCGCGGATGGTTTCGAGCTTGATGCGCTCCTGCGGATAGAGCGGAGTCAGGTTGTCGAAGAGAATTTTGTTGCGTGTTTCTTCGGGAGACTCGAAGTTGATGGCCTCGATCTTGACCAGGGCGAAGTACTTCTCGCCTTCATGGGGCGGGCGGACGTTGCCGCTGATGGAGTCGCCGGTCTTGAGGTCGAACTTGCGAATCTGCGAAGGCGAGACGTAGATGTCGTCGGGGCCGGGCAGATAGTTGTAGTCGGGAGAGCGAAGAAAGCCATAGCCGTCGGGCAGAATCTCAAGCACACCTTCGGCAAAGATGTGGCCCTCTTTTTCGCTCTGGGCCTGAAGGATTTTGAAGATCAGGTCCTGCTTGCGGAGGCCGCTGGCGCCCGGGATTTCCAGGGTGCGCGCAATACGGCTCAGTTCAGTGATGTTTTTTTCTTTGAGTTCGGCGATCGTCATGTTCACCTGCGGAAGGGGGTAAGTGAGGGACCCAAGAGGGGATGTACTCCAGAATCGATAGGCGGGGTTTAAGAGTTGCGGTCAATGTGCAGACTGCATCAAAGCAAGAAACCTAGTTAAGAAGGGGGCTTTGACACAGGATGGAAAGCGGCCAATCACGCATGTGAGCGAAAAGGCCGCCCAGAAATGTTTGCTTAACTCACTTAATCATACAGGAATTGCTGTTACGCGGCGCGCCGCGTTTCAATGGGCCGAGCCGCTGGAATGCTGACCTGCGACAGGGTGCCGGGGTTGGTGGAGTGGAAGCGGACGAGAACTTCGTTCGTGGTGTCCTGCAACCGAGTGGTGGGCTTGTGCAGCATCCGGGTAGCCTTGCTCGCCAACTGGCAGAGCTGGTAGCGATTGGACACGTGCGAGAGTGCCCCAAAGACCAAATCAGAACGCATAACGTGAATCTCCTTCAAAACCTGTTCGCTGGTACTACCTGGCACCGGCGATACAGTCATTGGCTAGATATAAGGTCGAGCTGTTGCCCCAAACAGCCTATTCTCCCCTTTAGACGCACGAATCGGGCATCGAGTTCAAAAAACTTTTTGCCGCAAAGCAGCGTTCGGTGGGAACAGGCAGCTTGCCCTGTAAAGGATAGAAGTGACTGCTGCGGCGAGCTTTGCGCTTGACAATTTCAGCCCCCTGGAACCCCAGACACACCCTGCCACCTGTGGATGAGTTCGGGCCTGGAGTTTGAGGCGGAAAAAGCGGAAAAACGCGCGGTCGCGCTTTGCAATCTTCCCCTATGGATGGCACTCATGAATGTACAACGGGTCTGATTTCGGGTCAACATCTTTTTTGAGTGTTTTGTTCGCAGAAATCGGGCCAATTGCGACGGTTCTGATGCGGATTAACTTATTTATATTGATGCGCTTACTAGATTCATGAACCGAGCGGGAGAGAGTGATCGGGATTCGAATCGTCATTTTCTCAAATGAACGAACCATTGGAGTTATCCCCGCTACGTGACATGCATCACGCATGTGCTGTGGATTTGGTCTTCAGGCCCAATAACTGCGGTCCAGAGTGCGGTACTGGATAGCTTCGGCCAGATGGGAAACGGCGAGCCGTTCTGCGCCTTCGAGGTCCGCGATAGTGCGCGCAACCTTAAGGATGCGGTCGTGAGCACGGGCGGTGAGCCCCTGTTGCTGCATGGCTCGTTCGAGCAGGCGTTCGGCGTCGGGGCCGAGTTCGCAGTGCACGCGAATCTGGCGTGTGGACATCTGGGCGTTGGAGAAGATTTTTTCGCCGGAAATCTTGAACCTGGCTCGCTGGCGATCGCGTGCGGCCAGCACGCGGGCGCGAATTTCGGCGGAACCTTCGGCGGCGGCTCCTCCGCGCAGCTCCTCATATTGGACGGCTGGGACTTCGATGTGAATATCGATGCGGTCGAGGAGCGGACCGGAGATTTTGGCGACATAGCGCTGGATCATGGGCGGGGTGCAGAGGCACTCACGCGATTTGTCGTTGAAATATCCACAGGGGCAAGGATTCATGGCGGCGGCGAGCATGAAGCGCGCCGGGAAGGTGAGCGACATGGAGGCGCGTGCGATGGTCACGGTGTGGTCTTCGAGCGGCTGGCGCATGACTTCGAGGACATTGCGGGGGAACTCGGGCAATTCATCGAGGAAGAGCAGACCGTTGTGAGCGAGGGAGACTTCGCCGGGACGCGGAATGATTCCGCCGCCGATGAGTCCAGCATCGGAGATGGTGTGATGAGGGGAACGAAAGGGTCGCTGCGTGACGAGTCCGGCTGCAGCGTCGAGGACTCCGGCGACGGAGTGGATCTTGGTGGTCTCGAGGGCTTCTTCAAGGGAAAGCGGCGCGAGGATCGAGGGAAGGCGTTTAGCGAGCATCGTCTTGCCGGAGCCGGGGGGGCCGATCATCAGGATGTTGTGGCTGCCGGCGGCGGAGACTTCGAGAGCACGCTTGGCGGTCTGCTGACCGCGAACGTCTTTGAAGTCGACGGAAAAATGCTGCAGTTCGCCGAGGAGTTCTTCCGTCTTCACCCTGAACGGCTCGCGCTGAACCTGGCCGACCACCGTGGAGTTGAGCAGATCGATGACATCGAGAAGTGACGCGACGGGATAGACATTGACACCTTCGACAACGGCAGCTTCGGCAGCGTTGGCAGCGGGCAGGATGAGATTGGGAATCTTTTTCTCGCGGGCGAGGATGGCGACGGGCAACATGCCGGGGATGGGTCGAACGCTGCCGTCGAGCCCCAACTCGCCGACCATCAGAAACTGATCGACGTTATCGATGCGCGGCGCGCCGTAGGCTCCGAGGATTCCGAGGGCGATGGGAAGGTCGAAACCTGAACCTTCTTTCTTGAGGTCGGCGGGAGCGAGGTTAATGGTGATCTGTGTAGGCGGAATCGAGTAGCCGGAGTTCTTGATGGCTGCGCGCACACGATCGCGGCTCTCGCGAACCGCTGCATCGGGCAGGCCGACGGTGTGGAGGATATCTTTTTCGGTGACCACGCCACTGTAATCAACTTCTACGTCAATTAGATTAGCGTCGATTCCATATACGGCTGCACTCAGAGCTTTAAAGAGCATGGCAGTAATTTCGGCTGGAGTGTAGCAGACGATAGTGATCAGTGGTCAGTGATCAGTGAACAGTAGTTACAAACGACTTGTACACAGATGCATGTTTGAAGACGGACCGGCATCGAGATGCCTTTGGAATCTTCAACATGATCGAGCAAGGACAGCGTTTGAAGTTCCGCTGACTTGCGACCACTGTTCACTGCATGCGGCTGACTGTCCTACAATCTTCTGCGTGACGACGAGTCTCTTTGATCTTTACAAGCTTGGCGTTGGACCTTCGAGTTCGCACACCATGGGTCCGATGCGCGCGGCGTGCCGCTTTGCTCGAGAACTTGAGCGGAAGGGCGAAGTGGAACGCGTGAATCGGGTCGAGGCGCGACTCTACGGTTCGCTTGCCTTGACTGGCAAGGGTCACGGTACGGATCGTGCGGTGCTGCTGGGTCTGTCGGGGAACGAACCGGCGACGATTGATCCCGGGGTGATTGAGGCCACGGTGGCGGAGATCCGCAAGACCAAGAAACTCACCCTCGCCGGAAAGCGAGCCATCGGGTTCGATGAGGTGCGCGATCTTCTGTTCGAGCGCGAGACGATGTTTCCACCGGGAGCGCGCACGCAGCATCCGAACGGATTGCGGATTGCAGCTTACGACGTTGTCGGAGCATCGATCGTGGAGCGCACATATTTTTCCATCGGCGGCGGATTCATTGTCGAGGACGACGCCGAGGCAGCTGCAGCGAGCGAGACAGAGGTACGTCTGCCGCATCCCTTTCACAGCGCGGCGGAGCTGCTGGAGATGGCGCATGCACACGGGTTATCCATTGACGAAGTGATGATGGCGAACGAATGCGCTCGCATGCGCGTCCATGATCCAAGTGCGAGAGATGAAGCTCTGGCCGCGCAAGTACGCGACGGGATCGATGCAATCTGGGAGACGATGAAGGGTTGCATCGAGCGCGGGATTGCGACGGAAGGAATTTTGCCGGGAGGGTTGAATGTGCGTCGCAGAGCGCACCGGCTGGCAGAGCGGCTGACGGAGAAGGAAGCGACGGGCCAGGCGAGCGATCCATTGGCGCCATTGGACTGGGTGACGGTGTACGCGATGGCGGTGAACGAGGAGAATGCGGCGGGCGGGCGCGTGGTGACGGCGCCAACCAACGGAGCAGCGGGTGTGGTGCCGGCGGTGGCGCGATTTTACGAACGCTTCGTGACCGGAGCGGATCACGAAGGGATCATTCGATTCTTTCTGACCTCGGCAGCGATTGGGATTCTTTACAAGGAGAATGCCTCGATCAGTGGAGCGGAGGTTGGATGCCAGGGCGAGGTGGGCGTTGCCTGTTCGATGGCGGCCGGTGGGCTGATTGCGGCGATGGGGGGCACCAACGGACAGGTCGAGCATGCGGCAGAGATCGCAATGGAGCACAACCTGGGGATGACCTGCGATCCGATTGGCGGGCTGGTGCAGATTCCGTGCATCGAACGAAACGCCATGGGGGCGGTGAAGGCGGTGCATGCGTCGCGGATCGCGCAGAGCGACTCAGAAGAGCACAAGGTGTCGCTCGACCAGGTGATCAAGACGATGTATCAGACGGGGCTCGATATGCAGTCGCGCTACAAGGAGACGAGTCTCGCGGGGCTTGCTCTGAATGTGATCGAGTGCTGAGCATCAGGCCTTCGTCTTTGTTGGGAGACCACGCGGTCGTCTAATATCCATTCACAATGGATCCAGTCAACGAATCTCAGGGACAATCGGAAACAGAAACGCAGATCTCTGCCGCAACAAGCGGCGAGCCTGCCACACCGAGAGCGACCTCGATTGCTCCGGCCTGGCACACGGTCGTGCTGATTTTCGGGATACTTGCCGTTTCGCTCTCAGGTGGATATCGGCATCCTGGTGGACGGGGAGTGGGAGCCGCGAATCGCATGCACACCTACGCCCTGACCGCGGGACTTGAAGTTGTGCTGATTGGCTGGGTTGCCTTCGGGGTGCGGCTCAGAGGGGTTCCGCTTCGCTCGCTCTTCGGCAAGGCATCGATCGGTTTTCGCTCGATTGCCGTCGATGCGGGCATCGCGATTCTGTTCTGGATGGGTTCGCTAATGGCCCTGGCAACGCTTGCGCTGATGTGGATCAGCATCGAGTCGGTCATTACGCACAAGCCCATTCCCATTGAGACGCGGCAAAGCGGAAAGAGCGCTGAGCCACATTTGCCGCAAGACCAGGCAGCGCGCGCCGTGGTGCAACTGGCGCCGAGCAACGGCAAAGAGATCGTGAGCTGGCTATTGCTGTGTGTGCTGGTCGGGATCGCGGAAGAGCTTGTGTTTCGCGGGTATCTGCAGCAGCAGTTCACCGCATGGACTCGCGGCGCGGCGGCTGGGGGTGTGGTCTTCTCGGCGCTGATGTTTGGTGCCGCGCACGGGTATGAAGGGGCGCGAGGATGTTTCTTCTGGCGGTGTTCGGTGCGCTTTTCAGTCTGCTCGCACTGTTCAGAAGAAACCTGCGCGCAGGAATTTTTGCTCATAGCTGGCACGATGCAATCGCGGGATTGGTGGTCGCGTTCCTCCACGCGCGGCATCTTTTGTGAATGGGACCGAAGGGAGGTCGGGTCGCGCCCCGAAGAAATTGTTGCCACTTTTTCCACCTCATCGTCGTTTTTTTCTTGACACTTACGACGCATGAATCTATACATTCCTCAACTGCAACAAATGTTGCAGAACTCGATGCAAACCATCGAAAAGGGAGAATAGGCAAATGGCAACTAAGAAAGCAGCCAAGAAAGCACCCGCGAAGAAGGCCGCGAAGAAAACCGCGAAGAAGAAGTAACGGGTCATCCAACCAAAAAGGCAACACCTCGGGGGACGCAACAGCGTCCCCCGAAGTGTTTGTGCGCATAAGCGGAAAGGTGCATGAATACAGGCGATGACGCGACGTCGATGGATTGCGGATAAATGGGATGAAGCGACAGCGACGCTGAAGGGCGCGCAAGCGGAACACATGATTCGCGTGCTGCGAACTCTGCCGGGAGTGGAAGCCGACGTCGTTGCAGGGGGTCGGGTGTTCCATTCGGTGGTGGCTCGAATTTTGGATGAGGGACAGGATGGGACGGCGGAGGTGAGGTTCAATCTGGTCGCCGAGGTCGAGGCTGAGCCGGGGATGCCCGTTACGCTGGTAATGTCCATTTTCAAGTTCGATCACATGGAGTGGGCGATCGAAAAGGCGACGGAACTGGGAGTCGCTTCGGTTGCACCGGTGATCGCGCGACGCACTGAAAAGCATCTCGCATTGGCTGCGATGAAGCGCGTGGAGCGATGGAGACGTATCGCGCTTGAGGCTTCACAACAGTCGCGGCGGTCGGATGTGCCGGTGATCCACGATCCCGCGAAGCTCACCGATCACGTGAAGGCGACCTCGCACCGTAAGCGCCTTGTGCTGGCGGAGCAAGAGCGCTCGACCACTCTGCGCGGAGCTCTCGCTGAGGTAATTGCAGCAGCAGGTGCTGAGATGCCGGAATTGGAACTCGCCATCGGGCCGGAGGGTGGATGGGCGCCCGAGGAAGAGGCGCTGCTTGATGCGCATGGATGGCAGGCTGTGTCGTTGGGGCCGCGGATACTGCGCGCGGAGACGGCAGCGATCGCGGCGCTGGCGGTGGTGGCTTCGATGCTGGAGTAGTGATTTACAAAACCCAGGTCTCAGAATCGAGACCCGGGGCACCCACGTTCAAGTGATGCGAGCTACGCGCGCAGACTCAGTGATGCTAGAGGGATACGCCGCGCTTCCAGGGGATGAAGTCATTCTGGCCGAACTCTTCGGCCCTGGTGTGGCGTTTGCCGCTGGCGACATCAATGCACAAATCGAGGAGTTGGTCGGCGCATTCGGGAATTGTCGTTTCGCCTGTGACGATGCCGCCGGCGTCGAAGTCGATGATGTCGCCCATGCGGCCAGCGAGCTGCGAGTTGGTGGAGATCTTGACGACGGGTGCGACGGGGTTGCCAGTGGGGGTGCCGAGGCCGGTCGTGAAGAGCACGAGGTTTGCACCTGCGCCGGCTTGAGCTGTCACACACTCGACATCGTTGCCCGGCGTGCACAGCAAGGTGAGACCCGGCGTGGTGGCGTATTGCGGAAAGTCGAGCACATCTCGCACGGGAGCGATGCCGCCCTTACGCGCGGCCCCGGCGGACTTGATGGCATCGGTGATGAGGCCATCCTCGATGTTGCCGGGCGATGGGTTCATCTCAAACCCGGAGTGCACTGCCTTGGCGCGCGCGGAGTAAGCCTGCATTAGGTCAAAGAAGCGCTGAGCGATCTCATCGGTGGCGCATCGATTGATGAGTTCCTGTTCGACGCCGTGAAGCTCGGGGAATTCGCTGAGGATGGATTTGCCGCCGAGTTCGCCGAGCATATCGGAGATATAGCCAAGAGTGGGATTGGCGGAGATGCCGCTGAAACCGTCGGAGCCTCCGCACTTGAGTCCGATGGTGAGTGCGGAGAGCGGCGCGGGTGCACGGGTTGCGCGATTGGCTTCGATGAGGCCGGCAAAGGTTTGCTCGAGAGCGCCGGTCATGAGAACAGTTTCGCGGCCGGAGCGTTGCTGATCGAAGAAGAGGACTGGCTTGGTGAGCCCGGGGTCGCGGGCGCGGAGTTCGTCAATGAGCATGCTTGACTGAGCGTTCTGGCAGCCGAGGCTGAGCACGGTGGCGCCGGCGACGTTGGGATGGTGGATATAGCCGGCGAGCAAGCCACAGAGCGCCTGTGCGTCCTGTCGTGTGCCGCCGCAGCCGCCTTGATGTGTGAGGAAGCGAATGCCGTCGACATTGGGGAAGATGCGGCCGGCATGCGAGGGCGCTTCATGTGCGATGCCGTCTCCAGGTGCCTGCTGCGAGACCAACTGGCGGACGAGGGGACGATAGCTGTTATGTGAACCTCCATAGCCGAGCTCTTCTTCGAGCGCCTCGCGCATGCGATCGACGTTGCGGTTTTCGCAGAAGACGAGCGGGAGGACGAGCCAGTAGTTGCGGGTTCCCACCTGGCCATCGGCGCGGCGGTAGCCCATGAAGGTGCGGGCGGACCAGGAAGAGGCATCGGGTAATGCGAACGAAACGGGATGGCGTTCAGCGGTATATCCGCCGGTGCGATGGCGGACGTTGCGCGTGGAGAGGAGACCCCCGCGTGCAATGGGTTGTGTTGCTTCGCCCACGACCATGCCGTACATGATGACCAGGTCGCCCGGCTTCATGTCGATGAGCGCGAGCTTGTGCTTGGGAGGAATGTTCTCGGTGACCGGACAGGAACCGGACCCGGAGGGTACTGTGGTTCCGGCTGCAAGGGCAACCAGAGCGACAAGGACGTTATCGCGGGGATCGATTTGAAGGGCGGTATCGGGCATCGGGGCAGTTCCTTGAGGGAGGCATGCGAGCAATCTGCCTTTGCCAAGGATATCGCTTAGGGGCCGCTCAAGGGATGTGCTCGGCTATGATCAGGGGTTCGCAGCAAATGCGGAGAGGAATTGGGAATGAAGGCGATTGTGCTGGAGAAGCCGGGGCGCGCGGTGGTGAGAGAGGTTGAAGAGCCGCGGGCCAGGGAAGACGAGGTTCTGCTTCAGGTGCGGAGGGTTGGATTGTGCGGAAGCGATTTGAATTCGTATCGGGGCAAAAATCCACTGGTGAGCTATCCGCGTGTTCCGGGGCATGAGATTGCGGCGACGGTTATCGATCCAGGTTCGCACAAGGAGTGGACTGCGGGCACCCAGGTGACGTTGTCGCCATATGCGGCCTGCGGACGATGCGCGGCTTGTGAACGAGGCCGTCCTAATGCCTGCCGCGACAACCAGACGCTGGGTGTGCAGCGCGATGGAGCGCTGACCGAGCGGATTACGGTGCTAGCGGAGAAGCTGTTTCGAGCGAATCTCTCGCTCAAGGAGTTGTGCCTGGTTGAGCCACTCACGGTGGGCTTTCACGCGGCGGGACGCGGACGGGTGACAGCAGAGGATACGGTGGCCGTGTTTGGTTGCGGCGGCGTGGGATTGGGCGTGGTGGCCGGGGCGGCGTATCGAGGCGCGCGGGTGATCGGAGTCGATCTAGATGACGCGAAGCTGGAGACGGCGCGGAAGGCAGGCGCGGCTGAGGTCATCAATTCGAAGACCAGCGATGTTCATGCAAGGCTGATGGAACTGACGAATGGGCGTGGGCCGGATGTGGTGATTGAGGCGATCGGATCGCCGGCGACTTATCGAGCGGCAGTGGAAGAAGTGGCGTATGCGGGGCGGGTGGTGTACATCGGGTGGGCCAAGGAGGATGTTGCCTATGAGACTCGGCCCTTCGTGCACAAGGAACTCGACATTCTCGGTTCGCGCAATGCCATGCCGGAAGATTTTCGCGCGGTGATCGGGATGCTCGAGGCAAAGCGCTTTCCGGTCGATGCGGCGGTGACGCACGTGGTGGCGTTCGAAGAGACTCCGAGGATATTGGAAGAGTGGAGCCGGGATCCGGCGCGATTTACCAAGATCATGGTTGAGGTCAGCTGAAGCTGACTCCAGATTTAGCCGTGCTGAGCAACCGACTCAAAGCTTCGCGAAGTGGAGGAGCACGCCTGCCAGCGCGCCACCGGTGAGAGGTCCAAGAACGGGGATGGCTGCATAGCTCCAGTTGGAACCGCCTTTGCCGGGAATGGGCAGGATGGCATGCGCGAGGCGCGGGCCAAGGTCGCGCGCGGGATTGATGGCGTAGCCGGTGGTGCCACCCAGCGATAGACCGATGCCCCACACGAGGCTGCCAACGAGCCACTGGCACATACCGGCGGCGGGCCCGTTGTCAGAGACGCCGTGGGAGAAGATCGCTCCCGCTACGATGACCAGCACCATGGTGCCGATGACTTCGCTGACGAAGTTGGCTGCGGGATGGTGGACGGCGCCGTTGGTGCAGAAGACGCCGAGCTTGGCCGCTGGATCGGGCGTGAGCGACCAGTGAGGTGCATAGTGCAACGACATCAAAGCCGCGCCGCAGATAGCTCCGAGCATCTGCGCAGACCATAACGAGGGCAGCTGGGAGTAGTTGCCACTGGAGACTGCGGTAGACAGGGTGATCGCGGGGTTGAGGTTTGCGCCGGGGCTGCCAAAGGCCTGAGCCACAAGCACCCCGCAAAGAACGGCAATGGCCCAGCCGGTGGTGATGACCATCCAGCCCGCATCTGCCGCGTAGGACTTGCGCAGGGTGACGCCGGCGTTGACTCCATTGCCGAGGAGGATGAGAACGAGGGTACCCATGAATTCGCCGAACCAAGCAGAGTGCATAGAACCTTTCCCAAAAAAGTGGATTGAGTGTCGCAGATGAAGGGCAGGCCGCGCAACGCAGCTCCAGAGAAATCAAAACCAGGTCTTTTGCTTGTATGCAAGATAGGCCGGTCCGAATTTCTCTTCAAGGACCTTTGCTTCTTTCCGGCTGCGCTTGATTTGCAATGGGATGAGAATGACGAAGATGAGTAGGAGCCAGGGCTTGTTGGCCCAGATAATGATTCCGGCGATGAATAGGGCTCCGAAGACATAGATCGGATTTCGGATGCGTGCGTAGAGTCCCCTGGTGACGAGGGTGGAGGCTTTTGCCTGCACACTGAAGGCGCTGCCCAACTGGAGGCGCGCAATGATGAGGAGCAGGAAGGCGGGGACCGCGATGGACATGCCGATGATATGGGCCGGTGTCCACGGCATGCGGGATGCCTGGAGAATAAACAGAACGGCAAAGACGAGGAGAATCGCGAGAGTGGCGAGGTTCAATTTCATTGAAGACCTCCTGAGTTTGCGAGTGCTGGGTAACTTGGCCAGTGAAGGAGCAGGGCACTTACGACTTCGTGACCCAGTCTATAGGCGGCTTCGAGCGAGGGCAGGTAGGCGCTGTAGGTTCCGATGCGTTGATGGGCGAGGCTGTCTGCGGCGGTCATGCCGTGCGGTTGCTGGTCGAAGTTGCTGACGGTGCGCAGGACGAGGATGCGCTGCCAGTCGATGCGGCCGGCCTTCGCGAGGTATTTGAGGGACTGAAGGGTGCCGGTGTCCTCCATGGCGGTGGTTGCGAACTGACCTTTGCCGCCTGTGAAGTAGTTGACCCACTCTGTGGCCCAGGCGTCGGAGAGTTTGCCGTGCCAGTAGGTGGATGAGGAGATTTCATCGCCGAGGGTGACGAAGGGCGGACGCTGGGCAGTGGGGCCGTCGAAGTGGCTGCGGATTTCCTGGAGCGCGGCGGAATCGGCGAGCGGTATCGAGCGAGTGAGGTCGCAGGCCCACTGGGTGAGGCCGGCATTCAGTTCGTAAACCTGGCCGTCGAGCGGAGCAGCGGGCACCTCGAAGGGGCGCGTCTTGCGCAGTGGGACGTAGCCAGTGGACCAGTCCGACGGCATTTCGCGCGGATCGATTTCGTAGCCGAGGTCGCCATCGACGACCCAGCGCGCCCATGCGGCTGAGCCGAGCGAGATGCGATCGGGATTACCGCCTGCGATGCCCGCGATGAGCCAGTAGGCGTGGGAGAAGTCGAAACGGGGATCGAGGCCGAGGGCCATGATGGTCGCAGCGGCGTGCGCGGTGCCCTGGCCCGTGAGGATGGCCATCTCTCCGTTCGAGTTCATGCGGGCGGCGTGGTAACCGGCGGGGAGTGGATAAACCCGATCGAGATGATCGCGCTCGACCCAGTACTGGAGTTCGCCGGGTTGGTCGCCGGTGTCCTCGCCGATTTCAAACATGGCGACGATGACGACCTTGACCTGGATGGGGCGGGGCTTCGCGGCGGCGAGGGTGACTGTGGCAGCGATGAGGGCCAGCAGGGTGGTAAGCCATCGTATGCGAAGGATCATTGCATGCGATGGTAACGAAAATGCAGTGAACAGGGAACAGTGGACTGTGAACAGTAATCGAGGAACGTGGCGCTGGCGGGTTATACCATGTTCGATGAGTCCGATTTGATAGGTGAGACACGAACTCAAATGGAGGTCATTGCAATGAGAATGGCGGTTGGCATGTGCGCGTTGATGGGTATGGTTGCGGGGAGCGGAGCAGGGGCGTTTGCGCAGCAGCCGGCACACCATTGGGCGATTGTGGTGCATGGAGGCGCGGGGGTGATTGAGAAGTCGGCGCTGGGACCTGAGGGCGACAAGGCCTACCGCGAAGGTTTGGACCGCGCGATCCATGCCGGTGCCGCGGTGTTGGATAAGGGTGGATCGGCAATGGATGCGGTGGAAGCTACGCTTCACGTCTTCGAAGAAGATCCGCACTTCAACGCGGGGAAGGGTGCGGTCTTCACGCGTGAAGGAAAGAACGAGATGGACGCATCCATCATGGACGGAGCCACCTTGAAGGCAGGCGCTGTTGCCGGTGTTCAGCGGGTGCATAGTCCGATCAGTGCAGCGCGCGCTGTGATGGAGAAGTCGCCGCACGTGATGATTGCCGGCCGGGGAGCCGATGAGTTTGCCGCGAGCGTGGGCCTGAAGATGGAAGAGCCGAGCTACTTCTTTACCGAGAGCCGTTGGCAGGGGTTAGTGAAGCAACTCAAAAAGCAGGGGCTGCCGATTCCACCGCGTCCTGCGGGGGTTCCGCCAGCAGGAGAGGAGATTCCGGTCGCAGTGCTCGACGAGTCAGAGGGTTCGGGAGTTCATGGAACTACCGGCGTCGTCGTGCTCGACAGGAATGGCAATATCGCTGCGGGTACATCGACGGGAGGAATGCAGGGCAAGATGCCGGGGCGTATCGGCGACTCGCCGATCATCGGCGCGGGCACGTATGCGTCGAACCAGTCGTGTGCTGTGTCGGGCACGGGCACCGGAGAGTACTTCATCCGGCTCGGCGTCGCGCGCGAAGTCTGCAACCTCGTCTACTTCCGGCACATGAAGTTGCAGGATGCCGTCGATGAGGTGATTCACAAGGAACTGGAGGCGCTGCATGGCGACGGCGGGGTGATTGCGATAACACCGGATGGGCAACTGGCCTGGAGTTTCAATACGCCTGGGATGTTTCGCGCACGGCTGGTGGAAGGCGGACAGGTGCAGATGGGGATTTACCGCGACGAGCCTTGATGGGCGGCGATATACTCTCCGCGCCTTCACTTGCCGCAGGAGATGACGTGACCTTGAAGCCTCTCAGTGTTCCCTCGCTGCTCGACAAGCTGGAGGCGTCTTATGGCGCTCAGAAGCCGTGTTGGCCGGTTGAACCATATGAGTTTCTGATCTGGTGGCACTGCGGTTACCCGGCGAGCGATGTGACCTGCACGAAGGGATGGACTGCACTCAAGAAGGAAGTTGGAGTTGAGCCACGCCAGATTTTGAACGCGACGCAGGCGAAGTTAGCACACGCACTGAAGGCCGGCGGGATGGTGCCGGAAGTGAGGGCAATGCGGCTGCAGCAGATCGCCGAGCGCGTAGAGAATGAATTTGGCGGCGATCTCCGCAATGCGTTCGTGGGCCGGATCGAAGATGTTCGCAAGAAGCTGAAGAAGTTTCCGGGCATCGCCGAACCGGGGGCGGATCGGATCCTCCTTTTCGGAAAGATTGCGCCGGTGGCGGCGGTTCCTTCGAACTGCCCGCATGTGCTGGTTCGCGTTCAACTCGGGCTGGAGCGGGAGAACTATTCAGTTACCTATGGCGAGGCCCAGTCGCTGATTGAGGCGGAGATCCCGAAGCAGTTTCACCCCCGGCAGCGTGCCTATCTGCTGCTGAAGGAACATGGGCAAACACTTTGCAAACGCACCAAGCCGAAATGCCAGGAATGCCCGGTCAGTTCGCATTGCGCGTATTTTGCCGGGAAGGACCGGGGACGAAGCCGGCCGCTATGAGGCTCGCGCGCGCATGCAAGGGTCGCCTCGATAACACGGGTCATCTACACTTTCCGCATGGCTTTGAAATTCACCACCTCGCACATTGAAGATGCACTGGCGATATTCAGGCAGTACAAGCTGCTTGGGGAGCGGGCGATGGCGCAGGTTTCGGATGCGCAACTGTTTGCATCGCTCGATGAGGAGTCGAATTCGATTGCAATTATCGTGAAGCACATCACCGGCAACATGCGATCGAGGTGGACCGATTTTCTCACGACGGATGGAGAAAAGCCGGATCGCAACCGCGACTGCGAATTTGTCGATCCGCCAGCCACGCGCGAAGCGCTTCTGAGCGAATGGGAAGATGGCTGGGCCCGCGTATTCGGCGCGATCGAACCGCTGACCGATGAGGACTTGGCGCGAGTGGTCACGATTCGCGGAGAGGCGCATTCGGTGATGCAGGCGATCAACCGGCAGCTGGCGCACTATCCGCAGCACGTGGGTCAGATCGTTCTTCTGGCGAAACACTATGCCGGCGAGCAATGGCAGACGCTCAGCGTCGCGCGCAACAAGTCAGGGGAGTTCAATCGCAAGGTGGCGACCGGCGAGGCTAGCCAGCGATAGGTACAATTTCGGATGCTGAAAGCATGAAGGCCACCCTCAACGGATGGCCTTTTGTGTCTTATTGGATGATGCTGCTTTTATTGGACGGTTGCTCCGTTGCGGGCCTCTGCTTTCTGGGCGAGCACCTTGTGTGCGGTGTCTTCCAGTGCCTGTGCCTCCGGCAGGAAAGTGAGAGCCTTTTGAATCGTCGGGTCCCAGTCGGCCATGACACGCAGACCCTGGAGCTGACCGAACTGGCTAGTGATGATCTCTTTCCTGATGTTGACTTTCAGCCAATCCATGTTGTCGTTGATATCTTTTTCAGACCACTGGATGTCCTGGCTGGTGAGGAACTGCTTGAATTCGCTCAGGACAGCGTCGTCGACCTGGAAATTTTTGTCGACGGTGCGGTTCGCTAGATAGTGGGCCGTGAAATGGAAAAACGCGCTCTTTTCAAACGGGCCGAGTACGTCCTGGAAGTTGTTGCTCTTGGGGCTGTCGATTTTTTCATCGGGTGTGATGCCGCCGCCGCCATAAACGGTCCGACCCGAATCAGTGAACTTGACTTCACGATTGCTTGAGTTCGGAGCGCTGGCTCCCGCGTGGTTGTAGTAATAGTCGTAGAGCGAAACGCCGGAGTAGTTGCGCTGAATGAGGCGGCCCGACGGCGTGTAGTAGTGATACGTGGTGAGTGCCAGACCGGTATTCTCGCTCAGGTTGTAGACCGTTTGCACCAGGCCCTTGCCGAAAGTGGTCTCGCCGACGATGAGGGCGCGGTCGTGATCCTGCAGTGCGCCGGAGACGATTTCAGCGGCCGAAGCCGTATTTCGATTGACGAGGACCACAATGGGGAAGGTCTTGCCGTCGTTGCCGTGGGTCGCGGTGTAGTTCTGGTCAGGATAAGCGCGGCCGCGTTGCGAGACAATGTTCTGGCCTTTGGCAAGAAGGTGATCGCATACTTCGACTGCCTGGCTAAGCAAGCCGCCCGGATTGCCGCGGAGATCGAACACGAGGCCCTTCAGGTTAGGGAAGCTGTCGATTGCGTCGTCGACTTCCTGGGCTGTCGTTTCCTGGAACTGGGTGAGGTGGATGTAGCCGACTCCCGCGCGGATCTCATATTTGAGATCGACCGACGGATGCGGAATCTCATCGCGAACGAGGTCAAAGGTGAGGGGCTTCGACTGGCCTTCGCGAATGACGGAGACCTGGACGTGGGTTCCTTTGGGGCCTTTCAGATTCTTAGCTACGACATCCGACGTCATGCCGTCAGTGGATTTGCCGTCGATGGCGGAGATAATGTCGCCTGGACGCAGGCCGGCGCGGAAGGAAGGCGTTCCCTCATACGGAGTAATCACGTAGACCTTGCTGTTCTGCTGCTGGATAACCATGCCGACACCGTAGTAGTGGCCGCGCTGGTCTTCGCGCATTTTGGCATAGGACTTGGGATCGTAGAAGTTGGAGTGAGGATCGAGGACGCGCAACATGCCAGGAATGGCACCGTCGTAGATGGCGGTATCGGCCTTGTCGCCCTGTATAGGCTCAGCGTAGTTCTGCTCGACGATAGCGTAGACGTCAGTGAACGACTTCAGACTGTCGCGAATCTGGCTTTCGTCCTGCGAGGACTGGGCTCCCACCCTGCGCTGCAGAAACGTGCCGGCAACGGCGCATACGGCGAAAAAGACGATGAGGCTGAAAATTGCCCTGCGGGCAGGGGGAGTCATAGGCGGAAGGAACCTCCGGAGTGCAACTGCACCAGGCGCCTGAGAGGGACCTCGCAGGCCAAACCTGGGCTAAAGTATAGCACTGGGTTATTTGACGAAGTCCTGACGGCTTCGGGTAGCCCGTTACTGTCGTGGGGAGACTTGGTGACTGATTTGTGAGCTGGGCCAAGGCTGGGTTTGCCAAGGGAATCGGCTGATCTGCCGCCGCGTTTGCTGCCCAGGGATTTACAATGACGTCTATGCCTATGGTGGGAGTCTGCCGACCTCCAGAAGCGTGCCAATTTATGAATCTGAGAACACTTTGTATCCCCGGAGCGGTTTCGCTCACAGCACTCCTGCTTAGCGGCTTTGCACTGGCGCAAGCCCGACCCTCGAATCCCGAAAGCCCTTACGGCGGCACGACGGTTGAGGAGATCATTGCGCGCGTGGACGATCAGATCATCACCAGGTCTGACTACGAGCGTGCGCAGACCGAACTGGACCAGGAAATGCACCAGCGGGGCTCCTCGATGCAGGAGACGTCCGACGCCCACAAGGACTTGCTGCGTAACCTCATCGACCAGCAGTTGTGGCTGGCCAAGGGTAAGGAACTTGGCATCACCGGCGAGACCGAATTAGTTAATCGGCTCAATGAGATCCGCAAACAGTACAACCTGGCCACGATGGAGGATCTGGAAAAGGCGGCGAAGGAACAAGGAGTATCGTTTGAGGACTTCAAGGCCAATATCCGCAACCAGATTGTCACCCAGGACGTGATGCGCGACCAGGTCGGGCGCAAGATTGCGCCAACGCCAGGTGAGGTTCAACGGTATTTTGAGGCGCACAAGCAGGAATATGCGCAGCCGGAAAGCGTAAAGCTGGGCGAAATTCTGATTTCGACCGGTACGCAGCCGGATGATGAGAAAAAGCTGGCAGACGCCAAGGCGAAGGCTGACGACATTGAAGCGCGGCTGCACGCAGGGGGCGATTTCGGCCAATTGTCGCGGAGCTTTAGCGACGGCACAACCGCGGCTGAGGGCGGCGACCTGGGACAGTACAAGCGGGGGCAGCTCGACAAGCTCTTTGAAGAGAAGACTTTCGCGCTCAAGACCGGGGATGTTACCGATCCGATCCGGACAAAGCAGGGATACGTGATCCTGAAGGTCATCCAGCATATTCCGGGGGGCGTTCCGGAAATGAAGGATGTTGAAACCGACGTTGAACAAAACTATTTCGAGGCCAAAGCCGGTCCGGCAATGCGTCAGTACCTTGCGGAGCTGCGCGACGAAGCTGCAATTTATGTCAAGCCGGGATATGAGGACAGCGCAGCGACGGTGGCCGAGAAACATCCGAGCATCACCTTCAGCGCCTACACGCCACCCTCGGCGAAGAAGAAGCGGAAAGTAGAGCGGACCCGGTTCCGCGAGACGACACACAGCTTCCGGCAGAAGTCGGCACCGGCGGCGACATCGGATCAGGCGAAAACGACAGCTCCGGCGAAAACTGAGAAGGCGCCGACGAAGAAGGAGACCGAGCAGGCATCGATGAAGCCCGGCAAAAAGGAGAAGATTCGCTTCGGCAAGGCACCGCAAGAGACTCTGCCGAAAGCGCCCTCGAGCCAGACGGAAGACGCCGGTGCGGGCGAACAGGTTGCCGCGAACGCGGCTGCTGAGCCGGACAACCCGCTCCTGAACAATTCGAAGCCCGAGAAAAAGTCGCGCTTTAGCGACCGCGCGCGCCTGCCGAAGCAGCCCAAGGCGAAAGGGCCGCAGTTGGATCCCGAGGCACCCGCGGCGGCGGATGCAGCCGAAGTGGCAGATCGTGCGGCGCAATCCGGGGCGCTCGGGTTGGGAGGGAACCAGACTCCAAGCAAGAAGAAAAAGAAGAACACAACGACCGGCGACAAGACACGTCTGAGTGAGAAGAAGAAGAATTCAGACAGCACGGAAGATACGGGTGACAAGCCGCTTGGGAATGCTCCGCAGCAACCTACGCAGCAGCAGGCTCCGAATGGAACCACTCCGGTGCCGCCGCAATCGGGCGTACCCACAGTTCCACCGCAGTAGATCGGGATAATTCCTGAGTTGGCGGGCCTGAGACTTGATCTCGGGCCCGTTTGATTTTTGGCGCTGCACGCGATGCGATGGAGCGGCTTGATGGATCGGCCCGATCTATGCCGGCCGGTTCTTTTCGAATATGTGCGAGACCTTCGTCAGACGATATCCATTGTTCTCATAGAAGCGGTGTGCATCGAGTCGTGTATTGCGTGAGGTTACACGAACGATCGCAACGCCGGTCGTCCAACTCCACGCTTCGGCATGTTCACAAAGGCGTTGGCCGATTCTTTGATTGCGAAAGCCTTCTTTCACCACTAAGCCGCCGATCAGGGCGTAAGGAGCCGACTGCAGCCGATTCTGGATTGATATTTCAATCCAGCCGATTACATGGTTGGCGACCTCGGCTACAAAAGCGGCCTGGCTTTCGGCACCTTTCGCGAGTGATTCAATCCAGTCTGCGACATCGTCGAAGGGGCGCTCATAGCCAAGCTGCTGAATGAGGGCGCAAGCTGCCGCCGCGTCGCTCAGTTCGATGGGGCGGATCGTGAGACTGGCAGATTCTTCTGCGGAATGACCGTTCACGATCACATGTTCTCACGGAGAGGCCGGTGTTTTGGAAGCGCTCCGCTGGTTGCTGTATGCTTTCCCGCAGCATGAAGGACATCTACATTGCCGATCTGGCGGGGTTCGAAGAGAGCAAAAACTTCGACGCATTTTTTCTGGTGCTGCACAAGCAACAGCGGACCACAAAGACGAACAAGCCTTATTTGAACTTGATCCTTGGAGACAAGACGGGACAAGTTGAGGGTCGCGTCTGGGATCCGGGCGACTCACGGGTTGCGAAGGAATTTGAGCGGGGAGACGTTGTCAAAGTCCGCGGGAGTGTTTCGCGCTTTGACGACCGATTGCAGATGAAGGTCGAGCATCTTCGGAAGTCCGCTGCCGGTGAAGTTGAGAAGAGTGACTTGCTGCCGTGCACAACCTGTGACGTGGATGAGCTTTGGCATAAGCTCCTGGGATTTGTGGAGAGCTTTACCGATACCCATCTGAAGTTGCTGCTGAATACACTACTGGCTGATTCGGGACTGGCGCAGGCGTATCGCGAAGCGCCCGCTGCCAAGCAGCTGCATCATGCATGGCTCGGGGGCTTGCTGGAGCATGTCGTGAGCCTGCTGACACTGGCCGATCGCGTGGCGCCACATTATCCCATTCTGCATCGAGATTTGCTGCTCACCGGCGTTGTGCTGCACGACATCGGCAAGGTGCGCGAACTGGCGTGGGACATCGGATTTGAATATACGGTGGAAGGCACTTTGCTCGGCCACATTGAGATGGGCCTTGAACTGGTCGCGAAGACGATAGACGGTCTTCCAGATTTTCCGCCAAGGTTGAGAACGCTGGTGCTGCACCTGATTCTTTCGCATCACGGCAAGCTTGAGTTTGGATCGCCCAAGCTGCCCATGATTCCCGAGGCACTGGTGCTGAACTTTGTGGATGATCTCGATGCGAAGATGCAGGCTGTCGCGAGCGAGTTCGAGAAGTCCGCGCGAGAAGGCAAGGCCGCTGACGAGATGACGGGCCGAATATGGGCACTGGATCAGCGGCAGATGCTGAATACACGCGAGTGGCTGAAAGGCGATGCCAGGCCTGAACCCGGGAAGTTATTTTAGGAACCAATCCCATTGCTTCTCGGTGAGCGGGACTACGGAGAGCCGTCCGATCTTCACGAGCGGGGAATCGGCGAAGGCGGAGTCGGCCTTGACCTCATCCAAGGTCTTGGGATGCTTGAGCCGTTGGCCAACCTTCACACGCACGATGGGAACCTTCGGATCCTTGGCGTCGACACTGACAACCGTCCCGGTTCCGACGGCTGTGCGTTCATCGCCGGTGTGATAGAAGATCCACTTTGTTCCGGGCTTCATCTCGCGGAGGTTTTTGACGGCGGTGGGATTGGTCACGCCATCCCAGTTGGTCTCTTTGTCGCGCAGGAAGTCGTCGAAGGAGTAGACACCGGGCTCCGTCTTGAAGAGGAAGTAGGCCATGCGGTTCATCGTAAGCGAGGGAGCGGGGATGTGGGAATGGGGAATTTGAATACAGATTTGTCGTGCTAGCCTTTCCCAATGGAGCAACGTACTCCGGAATCGCTGCTCGAGCAGGGATGCAATGCCAAGAGCGAGCGTCGCCCTGAAGACGCGAGGAACGCTTACCGGGAAGCCTTGTCGGAGTGTCACAGCGAGGACGGGCCACTGGTTGCGACGATCTACGAAGAATTGGCGTACGTGGAGCGAAACCTGGACGACCTGGTCGCTGCGGAGCAGCACTACCGCAAAGCGAGCGAAATCTATCGCGGCCTAGATAGACCTCTGAAAGTAGCCCACACGATACGGCACGCGGCGGATATCCTGCGCGAGCAAAGCAAGCGGGATGAGTCCGCGCTCTTGTATGCCGAGTCGCTGGAAATCTATCGCAACGACCAGAAAACTCCTCCTCTTGATCTTGCCAATGCGATTCGCGGCTTTGCGTTGCTGAAAGAGGACCAGGACGACCGCGAACAGGCTGTTTGCCTGTGGCAGGAGGCCGGGAAACTTTATGAGCTGACTGGCATTGAAGCGGGTGTTGCGGAAAGCAGGCGGCGGATCGGGTTGCTCACTGGAGAATGACCCGGAGTGTAGGCAGCTCGTGGGGGCATTGCCATCGGGAAAGGGCTGCGTCGCTTCCATTACAATCAAAAGGACATGATCCGCTTTTCAACAGCAGGGGAGTCCCACGGCGAGGCTCTGATTGCGCTTGTCTCCGGGCTGCCTGCAGGTCTGCCGGTCGATCTCGAATTTATCAATCGCGAGCTTTGGCGCCGGCAGCAGGGGTATGGGCGCGGCGGGCGGATGAAGATCGAGACGGATAAGGCGCATGTCCTCTCCGGAGTACGCCACGGGAAGACGATAGGCTCGCCGATCGCGATCGAGATTGTGAACCGCGACTGGAAGAATTGGGAAGAGAAGCTGCCGGTCGAAACCGGGGACCCGGCCAAACACCAGCCGGTGGCATCGCCGCGGCCGGGCCATGCGGATCTTGCTGGCGCCCTGAAGTACGACTTTCCTGACGCGCGGTATGTGCTTGAGAGAGCGTCGGCGCGAGAATCCGCGGCTCGCGTTGCCGGCGGAGCATTTGCCAAGCTGCTGTTGCGGTACCTGGGGATCGAGGTCAGCAGCCACGTGATCCGGGTAGGGCGTGTGGAACTTGAGCGTTCGGCCACCTGGGAAGAAATTGCAGCTGTCGCAGAGCGTCCGGAGATCGTGTTGAGCTGTGTGGACGAGGCGACTGAAGGGCGCATGAAGGAAGAGGTTGAGCACGCGTCGCGCACCGGCGATACCGTGGGCGGCGTATTTGAGGTGGTGGTGCATGGCGCGCCGGCGGGACTGGGAACCTACGCCAATTGGGATGAGCGGCTCGATGGTTTACTGGCGTGGTCGGTCATGAGCCTGCAGGCAGTGAAGGCGGTCGAGATCGGGCGTGGCGTTACGGCGGCGGAGTCGTTTGGGTCGGCGGTGCACGATGCCATCCATTACGCCAAGGAAGATATCGGCAAGCCGACGCGCTTTACGCGAGAGCGGAACAATGCCGGCGGGGTGGAAGGCGGCGTTTCGAACGGTGAGGACATCGTGGTTCGTGGATATCTGAAGCCGATTTCGACATTGCGACGTCCGCTCGAATCGGTGCGCTTTGACACGCGCGAAGCGACGAGCGCAAGTTATGAGCGTAGCGATATTTGCGTGGTACCAGCGGCGGGGGTGGCCGCCGAGGCCATGGTGGCACTGACGGTTGCGGGGCTTGCGCAGGAGAAGTTCGGGGGCGACTCGGCTGGCGAGATGAAACGAAATTTCCTTGGTTACATCGAACAGATACGGAGCTATTAGTCAGAGATGATTTTGAAAGTAGTCAAGTATCCTGAGCCGGTGCTTTCGCAACCCGGCGAACCGGTCACCGAATTCAATGCCGAGCTGAAGAAGCTGGTCGATGACATGTTCGAGACCATGTATGCCTCGCAGGGCATTGGACTCGCGGCGCCGCAAGTGGCCGTACCGAAGCGTGTGACGGTGATCGACTTGAGCCTGGGCAAGGATCCGGCGCAGAAGCTGGTGCTCATCAATCCCGAGGTCATCTTCCGCGAAGGAAAGCAGTACGAAGAGGAAGGCTGCCTGAGTTTTCCTGAGATTCGCGAGAAGGTGCAGCGCGCCGGGAAGGTGCGCATCCGTGCCCAGGATTTGAAGGGCAAGTGGTTTGAGACGGATGGAGAGGAACTGCTGTCGCGCGCATTTCAGCACGAGATCGATCATCTCGATGGGATGCTGTTCATCTTTCGCATGAGCTCGCTGAAGCGAGATCTTGTGCTGCGCAAGATTCGCAAGATGCAGCGTGAAGGCACATGGTAAGACCGTGAGGCTTGTTTTCTGCGGAACGCCTCACTTCGCCGTGGCGACGTTGCAGGCGCTGATTGCAGCGGGGCACGAGATTCCCCTGGTGGGTTCGCAGCCGGATCGCCCGGTTGGGCGCTCGCAGGTGTTGACCGCGCCTCCCGTGAAAGAAACAGCATTGGCCGCGGGTCTCGAAGTCACGCAGCCTGAAAAAATCAAGAACAATGCTGAGTTTCGGCAGCAGCTTGAAGCGATCGCGCCAGACGCGATAGTCGTGGTGGCCTACGGACGCATCGTTCCGCCATGGATGCTGGCGATGCCGCGGTTGGGCTGCATCAATTTGCATGCTTCTTTGTTGCCGAAGTATCGCGGAGCGGCGCCGATCCAGTGGGCTGTGGCAATGGGTGAATCCGTTACGGGCAACACGACCATGCTTCTCGAAGAGGGTCTCGATACCGGACCGATTCTGTTGCAGCGCGAGATTGCGATCAGGCCCGAACAGACAGCGGCAGACTTGTTCGATCTGCTCGCGAGGGATGGTGCGCCGCTTGTGGTCGAGACGCTGGCCGGACTTGAGGATGGAACGATTGTGCCGAAGCAGCAGGACCATGCACGGGCAACGCTTGCGCCGATTCTCGATCGCAAAGATGGGCTCATGGATTTTGCGGGCCGCACCGCAACGGAGATCTGGAATCGATGGCGGGGTTTTCAGCCGTGGCCGGGAGCATACACGACCCTCGATAACAAGAAACTGATTGCCCATAGGGTGCAGGTGGCTGAAAAAGTCGCACCAGGGATGCCGGGGACTGTTGATTTCGCAGACCACCGTCTTCTTGTTGCTTGCGCGCACAATACCTGGGTCGAGATCACGGAGTTGCAATTGGAAGGCAAGAAGCGCATGGCAGCTTCCGATTTTCTGCGGGGCGCGGGGCTGCATTCCGGGATTCGACTTGGTTAAGGCTATGAGTGAAGTCTCGCCAGCGCGCAATATTGCGTACGGTGTTCTGAAAGCCATCGAGAAGGGCAAAGGCCATTCGGATGACTTGCTGCGCGGCAAGAATGTCTCAGCTCTTTCCGAAGCAGATCGTCACCTAGCCACCGCTCTCGTGCTCGGCGTTTTGCGCTGGCAGATCAATCTCGATCACCGCATCCGGATTCTCCTGAAACATCCGAATGCCAAGGTTGACGTAGAAGTTCTGATTGCATTGCGGCTCGGCGCATTTCAGTTGCTGCACATGGACCGCATTCCGGCGCATGCGGCGATCGATGAGAGCGTCGAGATCACGAAGCAGGCTGGTCACCGATTTGCTTCGGGCATGGTGAATGCGGTGCTTCGCAAAGTTGCGGCATCTCGTCAGCAGCGAGAGGGCAAGGCGCCGGTTGAGGAAAACTGGCTGCGCGGATTTCCTGATTGGATGGTTGCGCGCTGGACGGCCAATTACGGTGAGGATGCGGCCTACGGAATCTGTCGTTATGGTCAGAGCCAACCGAAGCTCACGGTGCGCGTGGACAGCGCAGCAACGCGAGATGAACTAGTATCTGCTGGAATTGAGTTGGAGCCGGGGCGAATTCTCACGAATGTATTCGCTATGGCTTCAGGAGATGTCACAGCTAGCTTAGCCTTTTGCGAAGGCCGCGTTCGGCTTCAGGATGAGGGTTCGCAACTGGTTGCGGAGCTTGTGCCACGCGGCAAGGCGATTCTCGATTGCTGCGCTGCTCCGGGTGGAAAGACGTTGATTCTCGCGGAGAGAAATCCGGATGCACACATCGTGGCCTGCGAATCGAGCCCGCAGCGACTCGCGCAAATGCGGGAGCGGCTGGCGATGTTGGGGGAGCGGGTCGAAAGCCGTCTCGCCGATGTCGCCGCGATTGAAGAGCAGGCAGAGTTCGATGTTGTGCTGGCCGATGTGCCTTGCAGCGGCACGGGGACGCTGGGGCGCAATCCCGAGATTCGGCACCGGCTGAAGCTATCGGAACTGGTACGGCAGGCAGAACGGCAACGTGCGATTCTTCGCTCAGCTTTGCGTGCCGCCCGGCCCGGCGGATTTGTTGTCTATTCCACCTGTTCTCTTGAGCCGGAGGAGAACGAAGAAGTTGTCGCGGCAGTGCTTGCGGAAGACTCGAATGTGCGACTGGTTCCGCTTCGTGCGCGGATTGAGGAGTTGCGCGGGGAGGGCGTGATTTCTGCCGGGGGAGCGGAGGATTTACTTACCGCGATCACTCCCGAGGGCAATTTGCGGCTTCTGCCGGGCGTGTTTGAGAGTGATGGGTTCTTTGTGGCGATGATTCAGAAAGCCGTATGAAGCCGTAGTTCCGGAAGGCTCTATTCCGGCGAAAGCTTCAGCGTCTCGTAGTCTCGACCGAGCAGTGCGCAGAGCGCTTCGATCACCAGTTCATGATCCTGACGCATGGGCAAGCCGGAAACGGTGACACTGCCGACGATCCCTGCGCCGTGCACACTCAGCGGGAAGGAGCCTCCGTGGGTTGCGTAGTCGGCGAGGGAGAGCCCCTGACTTTCATAGATCGTCTGGCCTTTTTGCTTTTCGTGCAGACCGACGGCGTAGGAACTGCGATGGAAGCGAGCGACGACGTTGCTCTTGCGGCGCACCCACTCGACATTGTCCGGTGTCGTGCCATCCATGGCAGCGTAGAAGAGCGGCTGGCCGAATCGGCGAATGTCTATCACGACCGCGAGGTCGCGTTCGGCGGCCATCGCGCGCAGCTTCGATCCAAGTTTCCACGCCGTCTCGGCATCTAGACGCGGCAATGGGAGTTCTTTCTCTTGCAGCGCGATTCGTTCCAGGTCTTCGCTTTGGCCCATCGGTTGCGTCCTCTCGCGTTGCCATCATAGCGCGTAAAGCTCAACTCTCAGTGGCCTCTTCCGCTTGGATTCGCTGCGGCACAATACCCAGGCGTTCGTAAATGGGGCGCATTTCCTTGCGAATTGCTCTGAGGCGGGTCGTAAACCAAATGGACCCCAGGATACAGGCCACGCCACTCACGATTACCGTTCGTTGCGCGCCGATGGCGTGGGCGAGAGCGCCGGCGAGCAGGCTGCCGAAGGGGGCCATGCCGACGAAGGCCATGGTGTAGTAGCTCATCACGCGTCCGCGCACGTTTTCGTCGACAAGCGTTTGCACGATAGTGTTACTGGCGGTCATGCCCTGCATCATGCCGAATCCTGTTACAAGCATCATCAACATGGAGAGCCACAAAAAATCAGAGAAGCCGAAAGAAATTAATCCGACGCCAAAGATCATTGCCGCAATCGGAATCATTTTGGTCAGGCCGCGGACAGAACGGCGCATCACCAGGGAGAACGCGGAAATGAGGGAGCCGACGCCAACGGCCCCCATCAGAAAACCGAGCGTGTGCGGGCCGCCGTGCAGAACCTGTGCTGCGAATACAGGCATCAGCACCATGAAGGGCCAGCCCATCAGGCTCAAGAGTGCAAACAGCAGCAGGATGGAGCGAATGGGCGCGAATTTGGCGACGTACGTCCAGCCCTCTTTCAATTGACCGATCATGGATGTCGTTGCGCGCTGAGCCTGGTCTGGGGTGATCTGCATCATCGACAGAGAAACAATCACCGCGATGTAGCTGATGCCATCGACGAGAAAGCACCAACCTTCATTGGTCGCAGCAATCAGCAATCCGGCCAGCGAGGGGCCGATGAGTCTTGCTGTATTCACCATGGAGGAGTTGATGGCGATGGCGTTGGAGAGATCGGCGCGGTCCTCGACCATTTTGACCATGAACGATTGCCGACCCGGCATATCGAAGGCATTAATGACTCCCTGCATGGCGCTCAGCGCGAGCACTTCGGCGATGGTGATGCGGTGCGAAAGCGTCAGCCACGCCAGTGCGAGCGATTGCACCATGGCCAGCGTCTGCGTCCACACCAGAACTTTGCGGCGGTCGATGCGATCGACAAGGACGCCAGCGATGGGAGCGAGCAGGAACGTCGGTATCTGGCCGGCGAAGCCTACGGTGCCCAAAAGTAGCGCAGACCCCGTTAGCCGGTAAACAAGCCATGAGGTCGCGATGCGCGTCATCCAGGTGCCGATAAGCGAGATGCTCTGGCCGCCGAAGAAGAGTTGGAAGTTGCGATGACGCAGCGCCCGCCAGGCGTGAGAAAAATCGCGGGCGGCGGGTGCAGCCGTCGACTCCTCTTGAGCGTTGGGCGGATCCAGCGTCATGCGTCTCTGAATTGGATGTTCGATCGAGGGTATCGACCCCGTCTATTTCGCCGCGGTGACCTTGATGATGGTCGTTTGGTCGACACGTGCGCCAGCCATCGGTTGCTGAGCGATGATGGCCCCAGGGGGAATCGGAGGTTTCGGCTGCTCGGTTCCAGTGCCTACGGAAGGAACAGATACGTCGGCATAGGCTGGAGTGTCCACCTTCAACCCAATCTTGTTCAGCATTGCCTGCGCGGAGACGACAGGAATTCCCGTGAGGTCCGGCATGACATACCCATCGGGCAATGCATTGTCGGGACCAGCGACCAGGATGTTGACGCTCGGCTGTGCGATTCCCTGAGAGTGAGCGGGCGGATCCTGAGCGAGGACCGTGCCGTCTTGCGCGTTGCCCCAGGGAATCTTTGCGTTAACGCCAACTTCAAGTCCGGCGCGGCGGAACCGCAACGCGGCCACCCGGGCATCGGTACCGACCGTATCAGGAACATCTACCTTTTGTGGGCCGAGGCTCTCGGCAACGCGTACATGCCATTCGCGACGGACCACAGAACCCGGCGAGGGCGACTGAGTAAGAATATGCCCGGCTGCAACGTCTGCCGAGTAATAGCGGTTGTCGACATCGAGGTTCAGGCCCATTCCGGCGGCCTGGCTACGTGCCTCGGCAACGGTCATGCCTTTCAATTCGGGAATCTTGACTTCGGCGCCATGAATCGCAAAGTGCATGGTTGTAATTGCCGATAAAAGCGCAATGGCAACGAGCAGCATCACGACAGAAGCCATGCGGAAAAATCGGATGATGAAGCCTTTGCTCATGGCTCGGGTACTCCATCGGGATAGACGATTTGGTAATCGATGGTCGCCGCCTTTTCGAGCATCTTCGATACGGAGCAGTACTTGTTTTTGGAGAGCGAGACCGCGTCTTCGACCGCTTTGCGGCTGAGTTTTCCGCGAACCGCATAGGTAAGGCTGATGTGCGTAAAGACCCGCGGAGGAGCAGGTGCCTGCGTGGCGTTTGCAGTTACACGGAGTCCGGTCAGGGATTGGCGTTTCTTTTGGAGAATGCTGACCACGTCGACGGAGGTGCATGCGCATAGCGCCATCAGAACGGCTTCCATCGGGCTCGGTCCGTGCGTGTGGGCGGAATCTGCATCGATTGTGATGGTATTGCCGTTTTCGGCGATGCCCTCAAAAACCTCGTCTTGCTTCCACTCGCTGTGAGCGATCAAGAACGCAGCCCTCCATGGCCGTTGATTCCATTATCCGGCATTGGCGCAAGGCAAGGGTCTCGGCAGGCAAAACCCGGCGGAAGGTTAACGAAACGCAATCTGGGCGAATCGTGTGATGAGGAGGTATGCCGCCAACAACAGGAACGTCAGACCTGTGCACAGACTGTCTGCAAGTGCGGGATTGATGCGGCCTTCTCTCGTTTGCCGGCGAAGAATCTGCAGAAAGACGAAGGCACAAAAGGCTGGAATCCAGACAAGAAACGGCAGGTCGAATCCCCGATGGGGATGATCGGTTGGAGCGGGTCCGAACCATAGTCTCCGAATCAGGAATGCTTCGGCCAGAAACATGCAAAACAATGAAGCGGTAAAAAGTGTGGTCGACAGACCGGAAACCTGTCTGTTTCTGGCCGGGACAAAACTGGCCATTCGTCATCCTCCAGTGATGCCTGTTTAGACGGCAAAGAAGGTGGCCGGGTTTCGCCGGCAGCTTGATTGATTTAATTCAGCGAGTGTTATCCGTGACCGGTTCGGGATGAATTGTGACACGGTGTACCTCGGGGCATTCGAGCTTAAATCGGTCCTCGAGCGACGTGATCAATTCATGTACACGATTCATCGACAGGTCGTCAGGCAGGGTGCAGTGACAGGACAGGGTGATGTGTTCAGCGGTACGTCCCACCATGATCTGGTGCACATCGACAATCTCTCCATAGTGGGATGCGGCATCGCGCATCGCCTTTTCGATTCTGCGGTCCTCTTCCACCAGCTCCTGCGGCTGCTCGATGGTGGCGGGCTCGCTCTCGATGTGCGTGAGGATGGAATCGATCTCCGGAGTTTCGCGCTTGATCTCCGCTTCAAGACTGCTTACAAAGCTGTGTGCTTCGAGCAGCTTCATCTTTTCGTCGAGCTCCACATGGAGCTCAACGTGCAGCTTGCCGTGAAGGGATTGGACGCTGAGATCGTGCACGGCCACATTGTTTCTGGCGGCGACTGCACGCACGCGGTCGAAGATGCTCTCAGCCCTCGCCTGTCGCGGAACCGTATGGATCACAACGTCGGCAGTAGGAAGAGCGCGATGCACCGCTTCGGTGGCCGCGCGCACCAGTTCGCCGGTGTGCTCAAAGGTATAGCTGCGCGGCAAAGCGAGTGTGAGGTCGGCAAAATAGTTGGGTCCGGAGCGTCGAACCCGCGCCTGTTCAACCGCCAGCACACCGGGCACGCCCTCGGCTTCGAGAATCACGCGGAGACGCGTCTCTGCCGGGATTTGATCCATCAGGATGCCAATGGTTTCTTTTGTCAGATGTGTGGTGATGCGAAGAATCATCAGCGATACAAAGATGGCGGCGACCGGGTCGGCGTAGCGCAACCAGTCGACATGGAATGCGATTCCCACCCACGTTGCGAGCAATCCGGCGAGCACTGCGAGCGATGCCCAGATGTCGGATGCGAAGTGGAATGCGTCCGTGGCAAGCGCCGGCGATCCAGTCAGCTCGGCAACACGGCGCAACTCTCGCGATCGCCAAAAATCGACAGCAATCGAGACGAGCAATACCAGGATGGGCCACAGGGAATAACGGAGTTCGAAGGTGTTATGCCGGATTCTTTGAATTGCCGCCCAGATGATCCATACGCAGGAAATGGCCATGAGACCGGCTTCGAAGAACGACGACAGATTTTCGACCTTTCCATGGCCGTAAGTATGATCCTCGTCGGCGGGCTTGTCGGAAACGCGCACTGAAAAAAATGTTATACCGGCCCCGGCGAGGTCGAGTCCCGAGTGAACTGCATCGGACATTACGCCGAGTGAGCCCGAGATGAGGCCTGCCGCCAGTTTCAGCGTGGTCATGCAGGTGGCAGCCAGCATCGACTTCAGCGCGACGCGCCGCTTCAAAGCCGAGCTTTCTATCGGGCTGAATGCGGCGGGGCTCTCGGTGGCTGAAGTCATTGCGACTCCTAGACTACAGTCGGGCGCACCGCCGTGTACAACCCGGCGATCCCGAAAGTGTAGGGTTTCCATTCGCAGCTGGAGTACCCGGAGCTTCGCATCATGGCGAGCATTTCAGGTGGTTGGGGGAATGCGCCAACAGAGGCAGGCAAATAGTTGTACGGACCGTCGTTGCCGCAGATGATGCGCCCAATTGAAGGCAATACGCGGCGGAAGTAAAGCGCGTAAATTTTTCCGATGAAACCGCCAGGCTCGCTGAATTCGAGGATCCCTAGCTGACCACCGGGCTTCAGTACGCGATGAAACTCGCGCAGGCCTGCCTCGTAATTCGCCAGATTGCGGAAGCCGAATGACGTGACAACCAGATCGAGCGATTCGGAGCGGAGCGGGAGGTGAAGCGCGTCGGCCTCAAGCGCGATTGCGCAAGACTTATTCGGCCGGGGTTGGCTGAATTTCTGCGCGCCGCGGCTCAACATGCCGTGCGCAAAATCGGCAGCGAGAATCGGGCGTGCCTCAGGGGCGCGGTGCTTCAGCAGGGCCATCGTTAAATCGCCGGTGCCGCAGCAGATATCCAGCACTGCCGCATTCGGATCGACCAGCACAGAGCGGAATCTTGCTGCCGTTCGCGACCACCAAAGCCGATCGACGTTCGCTGAGAGAACATGATTGAGCAGGTCGTAGCGGGGAGCGATTGCGTTGAACATCTGCTGCACGGCCTCGGCCGCATGGGCTTCGTTCTCGGCTCCCATTGGCTTGGCACCCGTCACGGTCATTGCGCGCGCGGCTCCCGGGCCTGCGAAAGCATATAGCCGACTGCGGCCTGCAACTCCGAGGTCTCCAGATCTTCGATAACGCCGGCGTCTCCGATCCCTATCGGGAGTACGAAGCGGCGGACGCCACCGATGTTTTTCTTGTCGGCGCCAGTTGCCGCAATCAATTTTGCAGGGCGAAGTTTGAGCGTCGGCAATGGTCCGTAAAGGTGAATGAGGTTCTCAAGACGCGCGGCCTGTGCGCCGGTGATGCTCTTGCGACGATGCGCGACGTAAAGTGCGGCAATCATTCCCCAGCCCACCGCTTCGCCATGCAGCAATGCCTTGTAGCGCGTTGCCTGCTCGATGGCGTGGCCGACCGTGTGGCCGAGATTGAGGATCATGCGCAGGCCGTTTTCGCGCTCATCGCGATTTACGACCGAGGCTTTCATGCGCATCGAAGCGGCGATCACCTTTTCGAGGGCCTTAGGATCGCGGCCGAGAACCGCATCGGCGTGTTCTTCCATAAAGCGCAGGAGGGCGCGATCGCGAATGATTCCCGCCTTAATGCTTTCCATGAGGCCGGAGCGCAGTTCGCGATCAGGCAGCGTACCGAGCACGTCGATGTCCGCAAAAACGGCAACAGGGTGGTGAAAGCTGCCCACGAGGTTCTTGCCCTCGGGAAGATTGACTCCCGTTTTTCCGCCAACGGACGAGTCGACCTGAGCGAGAAAGGTAGTCGGCACCTGAACGTACCGGATTCCGCGCATGAAAATCGCGGCCAAAAATCCGCCGACATCGCCAACGATGCCGCCGCCAAAGGCGATCAACATCGAACCGCGGTCGCCGCCCGCAGCCACAATCTGGCGCAACAGCCGGTCAACGCTCTGCATCGTCTTGTGCTTTTCGCCGGCAGGCAAGAACAGCGTGACCGGAGGCTCGGAGAATGATTTGAGAAACGCATTGCCCCACAGTGCCCAGATCTCCGGTGATGTGAGCACAAAGACACGGCGTGGCAGTTTTCCCGCTAAGCGTTGAATGCGCGGAGCGAGCGAGCCGATCAGCCCGCCGCCCGTTACCACATCGTATTTTGCCGAAGGAGTGTCAACTCGTATGGTTTGCACGCTGTTTCCATCCTAACGGAATGAAGCGCGTATCGGCTCCGTCTCGCTTCGTCGATGCCGTGTTGAATGATAGCCTCGAAAATGATGGTTCCAGTGTCTTCAGTGGACTACCTGGTGATGGGCGCGGGCGTAGCCGGATTGCGCGCCGCTATTGAACTGGCGAATCACGGCGAAGTGCTGGTGATCACGAAAGAATCGCTCGGTGAGTCGAATACCCACTACGCGCAGGGCGGCATTGCCGTTGCCGCCCAAGAAGATCAGGCGGACGTAAAGCTTCATTTTGAAGACACGGTTTCGGCCGGAGACGGGCTGGTATTTGAGCCGGCGGCTCGCGTGCTTGTCGGCGAAGGGCCGGAGCGCGTTGCCGAACTGATTGGGTGGGGCACCCAATTTGACAGCGAAGCCGGCAGACTGCTGCGAACGCGGGAAGGCGCGCACTCGCGGCCTCGCATACTCCATGCCAATGGCGATGCTACCGGCGCGGAGATCAGTCGGTCGCTGGTGGCATATGCTCATGCGCACCCGCGCATCCGTTTTGCCGAGTGGACGATGGTGACGAAGCTGTTGGCGGAAGATGGTCGCGTGATCGGCGCGGAGCTGGCTACAGCGAAGTTTGCGGACGGTGAGAGCCAGGAACGGAAGCGGGTCAGCGCCCGCTCTGTCCTGATTGCATCGGGCGGGGCTGGGCAGGTTTACAGCGATACCACGAATCCCGAGGTTGCTACGGGTGACGGCCTCGCGCTGGCTCTGGAAGCGGGCGCACAGCTTGCGGACATGGAGTTTTATCAGTTCCATCCGACAGCGTTTTCGCTCGAAGGCGCGCCTCGCTTTTTGATCTCGGAGGCGCTTCGCGGGGAAGGGGCAACCCTGCGCAACGATCGTGGTGAGCGGTTCATGGAGCGGTATCATCCGCTGCTTGAGTTGGCTCCGCGCGATGTGGTTGCGCGGGCCATCACGCGGGAGGGGTTGGGTGAAGCGGGGGAAGCGCGCGCGGTTTACCTCGATATGCGGCATGTGAAGGGCATCGATCTGCGGCAGAGATTCCCGGGGATCGGCCGGTTTCTGGCGCGGTATTCGCTGGAGCTATCATGGGATCTGATTCCTGTGCGGCCGGCTGCGCATTACCTGATGGGCGGCATTCGAACCGATCTGATGGGGCGGACGACGGTGCGCGGACTGTATGCGGCGGGCGAGGTTGCTTGCACGGGCGTGCATGGCGCGAACCGACTGGCTTCCAATTCGCTGCTGGAGGGATTGGTATTCGGTGCACGGGCTGCGGAGGCGATGATTGGAGATTCGCAGCCGCTAGTGGCGGTGGACGGAGATGTCTCTGAGACTGTGACGCCGGACGCTGGGGATGCGGTGCTCGTTGCGGACCATGTTCGCGCTTTGCGGCGCGCGATGTGGGTTGACGGCGGACTGCTGCGTTCTGCTTCAACTCTCCAGAGTGGACTGCGCGCACAGACGGAATGCGAATCTGGTCTCGCTTACTTCGAGCAGCAGGGGAAGAGCAGTCGGCAGCTTTTCGAGGCGCGGTCATTGGCGCGCGTGGCTCGGGCGATTCTGTGCTCCGCACTAGCTCGGGAAGAGAGCCGGGGAGCGCATTTCCGCAGTGACTATCCGCAGCGGAAGGATGAGCTCTCTGAGAGACACTCGATCTACACGGCGGATGGAATCGTCACATTTCAGTCTTTGTGAGGATGGTCAGGGTGACGGATGGTTGCCGGTTGCGGATTCGGCGGGGCCAGCGAACCAGGAAACTACAGCACAGATTGCGAGGATCGCGCCCATGATGGCGAGCGAGATCGTGATGGGGACTTCGAGCCAGTGCGATGCCAGCATCTTGAAGGCGACAAACGCGAGCATTGCGCCGAGGCCGTAGTGGAGGTAGCGCAGGCGATCGAGCAGAGCGGCGAGTGCAAAGTAGAGCGAGCGCAGGCCGAGAATCGCGGCGATGTTCGAGGTGTAGACGACGAAGGGATCACGCGAGACTGCCAGCACCGCGGGAATCGAATCGACGGCGAACAAGAGGTCAGTGACCTCGACGGCGAGAATTACCGGGAGCAGGGAACCCTTGGATGGCTGCAGCTTGCGAATCCACTCTGGAATGGCTGCGTGGGCGGATCCGCCGCGGACCAGCCTGAATGCGGCGTAGAGCAGAAACAGGCCAAAGACCCAGGTGATCCATTCGAAGCGCTGGATCAGTGTGACGCCGGCGGCGATGAACAGGGCACGCAGGATGATTGCTCCCGCGACTCCCCAGAGCAAGGCGGTGTGTTGCCGCTTTTCGCTGATGCGGAATCCGCGAAAGAGGACGAGGAAGACGAAGAGATTGTCGACGCTTAACGAGGTCTCTATCGCATAGCCGGCAACGAATTCTAGCGCCTTGTGATGGCTTTGCCCGAGAGCGATCCAGATGGCAAACACTGCTGTTGCGGCCACCAGGACGCCGGTCCATATCCATGCGGTCGCCTGTGTGCGGGGCTCATCTTTCCGATGCGCCGGCAAGAGGGCGTCTACGAGCAGCAGCACGAGGACTGCGCCGTGAAAACCAAGCCACCATCCCCAGGACGCGCCGGCGATCATTCTTTGAATGCTATAGGACAGTGGTCAGTGGATAGTGGACAGTGAACAGGGACCAAGAGAACAACAAGAGAACAAAAGAATGGGATCGGTGGTTTTTGTTCGGGCATCGTGCCCTGATCGGAACGCTCTTGACAGGCCCCCCTATTATGGGGCCTCTTTGGGATAAGTGCTCTTTTTCATGGATTACCAAGAGGGGTAACGCTAAAGATCTGTGTCGATGGGGGTTAGCTGTAGAGGTTTCTGCGGATTGAAGTTAGCTGCCGACCGTCTGCAGCCTCTCAGAGATCGGGGCTCAGGGAACGACTTGAAGCTGCACGGATTCAGCCTTTCCTGGGGAGAGATCTCGATTCAAGTTCATTGTGCTTTCCCACCCTTGCTACGCAAGGATGGGGCACCCAAGGGTGAAGGTGAGCCAAGGGTGGGCCATTCGCCATTTGGTTGGGAGAAGCAGGTCCTTCGCTCCGCTTACCCCACGAGCGCTTGCGTTCGCGGGGCCCCCAAGACGCTGCGTTCAGGATGATACTGCATTGGGGATGAAGAAAAGCAGGTCCTTCGACTGCCTGCGGTTGCTCAGTATGACGGATGGAGTTTGTCGGAGACGGATGGAGATTGTTGCTTTCACACAGGGCGTCAAAAGCAACTGCAGGTTCCTCCACTCCCCTTCGCTGCGCTGTGGGTCGGTCGGAATGACAGGCTTGTTTAGTTCGCGAAGGGTCGGCTGCGCCGCTTGCGATAGGAAACGCACAAGTGTAAGGATCAACCGCTGGTTTTACCGCTGATTGATGAGGCGGATGGTTTCCATGAAGACGTCGCCGTCGATGGCGAGGCTGCGGGCGCTGACTTTGTCGATGGTGTCTTGCACGGTGTGGTGGTAGCTGTTGTTGGGGCCGTAGTCGAGATCGATCACGTCGATGGAGGGTACGCCGCGATCGACAAATGGAAGATGATCGTCATCTACTGCTTCTTCCTTCTGGAAGAAGTAACGCTCATCGCCGAATTTTTTTGCGGCCTGGCGCACCAGATCGACTAGCCAGCCGGTGGAGCGGGTTTCGCGCTGGATGTCGAGATCCTTGTCGCCGATCATGTCGGCGAGCAGGAAGGCCTTGATGCGGTGCGCGGTTCCATCGCCGCTCCATTTGGCTGCGAGGTGACGGCTGCCATAGGTGGAGTCGGATGCGGACCAGTGTTCGATGGCCTCTTCGCCGTCGAAGAAGGCCAGCCACACCGAGTAGCCTTCAAGTTTTTTGCCGCGCAATTCGTCGGCGATTGCCATCAGCAAGGCGGACGTTGCTGCTCCGTCGTTGGCGCCGACGAAGTTGATGTTGCGCAGGGGGTAGTTGGTTTCGTAGTGGGAGCCGAGGACGATGACTCCATCTTTTTTGCCGGGAAAGCGCACGATGAAGTTGTGCATGATGACCGGGCCGATGGGGGTGTTGGCGGTGAAGGTGTCTTCTTCAAGCTGATCGTGCTGGAAATGGGCTTTGAGGAACTGCTCAGCCTTCACGTGGCCGGGGCCGGTGGGCCAGCGTGGACCGATGGCGGCGAAGGTACGCGCGTATTCGTAGGCGTTACCGCCGTTGAAGTGTTGCTGGGCGGGGAGGGTGCTGGGGATGAAGAGGATGGAGAGGGCTGCGATCCATTGCCAGATCTTCGCTTTCCCCGGTCTCAACCACCCCAGCGACGAAGACCTGTCGCCGGGGACCCCGGTCAGAAGCGAGACCGGGGGCACCCAGGGTCTGATCGCGATGCGCTTCCAGAGCGATGGGGTCATACCGCGGCCTCTTTGGCCTTTCTGCGCGAGGGATGGACCCACCATGCAACACCGATGCCGATAAGGTAGAGCGCGAGCATGGGGATGGCGTAGATGCACATCGTCCACGGATCAGGGCTGGGGCAGATGACAGCAGCCACGATAAAGACGGCGAGAATGGCGTAGCGGATGTTCTTCCAAAGGAACCTGGGGCTGACGATGCCGAACATGGCGAGGAAGAAGATCAGAATCGGCAACTCGAAGCTGATACCGAGGCCGAGGATGATGGACAGAAAGAAGCTGCTGTAGTCCTCAATGGTGATCATGGGCGTGAAGTTGTGCCCCATCTTAACGATGAGGATCTCCATGGCGCCGGGCAGAACGTAAAAGTAGCCAAAACTCGCGCCAGCCATGAACAGTCCCACTGTGGCCAGCATGAAGGGCCAGACAAAGCGTTTTTCTTTCTGGTAGAGACCGGGCGCGATAAATAGCCAAACCTGAAAGAGAATGAAAGGGCTTGCGAAGATGGCCCCGGCCAGCAGCGCAACCTGCAGATACAGGTTGAGCGCATCCATGGGATGGGTAAATACCAGGTTTTTGCCGATCTTCAGGAGGGGCCTCTGGAGCAAGTTGAGCAGCACATCCTTGAAGATCCATGCCACTATGAATCCGGCGGCGAGGTAAAGTGCGGAGTGGACGATGCGCTTGCGGAGCTCGTCGAGGTGCTCCATCAGGCTCATGCCGGGGAGTTCGGCGCGCTCGGAGACGGCGGCGCGCGCCTTGCCGATGGCTTCGGTGGCATCAACCATGCTGGTTCAGAGCCTCGGCGGGGTCGGCTGATTGGTTGAGGAGGGTTTTCGATTCAACAGGACTTGTTTCCGGCGGAGGCGGTATTGCCGGGGAGGGGGCTGGCGGCGTTTCCGCTGACGGTTCTGATACGTGGTTAGGGCGCGCGGCTGCAACTGTCTCGCCAGTGGAAGGCGGCATGATGCGGGGGGCGGAGTCGATGCTTGCGCCTGGGTCCGATGTATCCGTTGGGCTGAGCACGGGTTCAGAGCCGGCGGTCGAAGACGGCAGCTCAAGTGACTTTGCGGGCGGATCGGCCGAAACCGAAGCCTGTTCTGTTGCTGCAAGAGCGGCCAGGGAGCGTTGACGTTCCTCTTCCTTCTTGCGGCGTTCGGCCTCCTCGGAGTTGCGTAACTCCTCTTCCATCTGGAACTTGAAGTCGTTGGAGGCTTTGCGGAACTCGTACATGAGCTTGCCGATCTGGCGGCCGATCTGGGGCAGGCGTCTGGGCCCAAACACCACGAGCGCCATCACCATGAGGATGAGGGAGTCCACCATCGACACGGTGCCCAGCAGGATTGGAGGGTATGCGCTCATGAAGGCCAATGATAACTGTATGTGCACGGTACTCACAAACATCCGCCGTTTGGCGTCATCCCTTTTACGCGACACGGCTGCGCATGGATGCAGCTTTGGTAAAATCGTAGGCGATGGTAGCGCCCAGCGCGGGCTGAATTGTGAGTCCGCCGGAGACCGGGCGCATCCATTGAGTAGAGGGCTGCAACATCCCCGTGGGTGGGTCGCTGCGGAGCAGGTCTGGTGGAAATTGCCGGGCAAGTTCGCAGAGAATGCGCATCCGCTGCAGCCGCTGATTGCTTTCAACATCCCCGTTCGCTGGCGCTATTGAGCCGGGCGGACTGAAGGCGGACCAAGGTGAATCTGATTATTGACGAAGAAACGGCGGCGGCGCCGGAGACTGGCAATTCCTGCAGCCTGGAAAACTACCTGGCTCTTCCCGACCACACCATGGATGAACGGATCGCGAAGGCTCGCGAACGACTTGGCGCGACCACCATTCTGCTGGGCCACCACTACCAGCGCGACGAGGTGATTCGCTTCGCCGACTTTACGGGTGACAGCTACAAGCTGTCGAAGGTTGCTGCCGAGACGGACGCGAACTACATCGTGTTTTGCGGTGTGCATTTTATGGCGGAGAGCGCCGACGTGCTTGGGCGCGACAATCAGCAGGTGATTTTGCCGGACCTGAACGCCGGCTGCTCGATGGCGGACATGGCGGAGATATCGCAGGTGGAAGCCTGCTGGGAAGTGCTCACGCACTTTCATCTTTCGGACGAGATTGTGCCCATTACCTACATGAATTCGACAGCGGCGATCAAGGCTTTTTGCGGCGAGCGTGGCGGACTGGTGTGTACTTCATCCAATTGCCGGGCGGCCTTTGAGTGGGCATTTGCGCGCGGGAAGCGCATCCTGTTTCTGCCGGATCAGCACCTGGGGCGCAATACGGGCTTTGCGATGGGGATCAAGCTGGAGCAGATGGCGGTGTGGGATCCGTGGGGGCTGCAGGGTGGGCAGTCGGCATCGACGCTCGCCGACAGCAGGATTCTGCTTTGGAAGGGACACTGTTCGGTTCATCAGCGATTTCTGCCGAGCCACGTGGACGAGATTCGCGCCAAGCATCCGGGCGTCAAGGTGATCGTGCATCCGGAGTGCCGCTGGGAGGTTTGCCAGAAGGCGGACGCGATGGGGTCGACGGAAGGGCTGATCAAGATTGTCGAGGAGGCTCCAACGGGCACGACGTTCGCGGTTGGAACCGAGATCCACCTGGTGAATCGACTCGCACGGCGATTTGCGGCGGAGGGCAAGCGCATTCTGAGTCTCGACGATCATGGCTGCCTTTGCACGACGATGTATCGCATCAGCCCGCAGCACCTGGCGTGGGCGCTGGAAAACCTGGTTGAAGGCCGCGTTGTGAATCGCATCAAGGTGCGTGCTGGCGTGAAGGGGTGGGCCCGCGTCGCGCTTGATCGGATGCTTGAGATCGGCTGAGCAGATCTCTACCTCAGGCCGCTACGCTCATGCGTTCTCGCGCGGTTCGGTGAATTTCAATTCGTTGCCGAACTCGTCGCGCACTCTGAAATCGCGATTGCCCCATGGCTTTTGCTCAATTTTTTGCGTGATGGTCGCGCCTGTGGCTTGCAATTCGGCAAAGAGTTGATCGAGGTCCGGGGTGAAAATATGAACACCCACCGCGGTGGGCTTTGTCACTGAGTTTGCGAACAAGTGAATTGCTACGCCATCGCGCTCAACGATGGCATATTCATTTTCAGGTAATCGCATGACGACTTCGAATCCAAGTTTCCGTTCATAGTAGGTGAGGGCGTCGTCGAGGTTTGCGGAAGGCAGTTCCGGTGCAAGGCGGGTGAGTTTGGCCATGATGGATTCTCCGTCGGACGGTAGCATTAGCAGGGAGATCAGGGTAGCAGTCGCACAGGACTGGGGGCACAATTTTTTGATGCTATTTAAGATGCGACGAAAGTGACTAGTCCGGTTACCGAAGATGCTGGTCGAGCCAGCGCGTCCGTCGTATCCTTAACCTAGGAAACTCTATTGAAAACTTTCACCATAGACGAAGCGCAATCGCTATTGCCCCTGATGGAGTCGTTGTTGAAGCGCGCCATTGAGGGCAAGCGTGCCGCGCAGGAGATTGAAGCGCAGATTGCCGAGCTGGGACGGCGGATCTACCTGGCCGGAGGCATGCGCGTAAATGTAGCGGAGGTAGGGAGGCAGCGCACTGAGATGGAAGATCACCTGCAGCGAGTACGCGAGAGCATTGCCGAGATCGATTCGATCGGCGTGCAGGTGAAGGATGTCGAAACGGGCCTGCTCGATTTCCCCTGCCGTGTCGATGACCAAGTGGTGCTGCTCTGCTGGCGCATGGGGGAGACGGCAATCGAGCACTGGCATACGGTTGAGGACGGTTTCAAGGGGCGCAAGCCCGTGGATGAGCGTTTCCGGCGCCGATCGAACTCAAGCAACAACCGCCCAAACTGAATTGCGCCTTGCCGGCGCTGTAAACTGGCAGCCTCTATGTACGTTTCCGAGCAAGAGGTTCGCGCAGTTCTTACCTATGAAGCCCTGATTCCGGCGATCCGCGAGGCGCTCATCGACTACTCCGCGGGCCGCGTGAATCAGCCGCCGCGCATGATTCTTCGCGCAGGCAATGCGGAAGGCCATCGCAATGGCTGGTTCGGCGTCATGCCTGTCGTTGCGGGTGACGTGATGGGCGTCAAGACTGTTACGTTCTATGCGGGTAACGATGAACTGGGCCTTCACACACACATGGCGATCGTCGAGCTCATTCGACGCGAGACCGGAGAGCCGCTGGCGCTGATGGATGGCCGGCTGATCACGGAGATGCGCACGGCGGCGGTGTCTGCGGCGGCGTTTGCGGGCATTGCACTGCTGCATTTTGAGTCCGCGCCCACAAGCTTTGGCATCATCGGCTCGGGTGTGCAGGCCCGAGCGCATATTGCCGCGCTCGGGCATGTGTGGCCGGAGATGTGTGAGATTCGCATCGCGAGCCGCAAGGCTTCGAATGCAACGCGTCTCGCGGAAGAGATGGGTGCGCGCGCAGTCCCCGTCGAGGAGGCTGCTGCTGCCGACGTGGTGCTAACGGCTACAACTTCGCCTGTGCCTGTATTGCAGGGGAAGTGGCTGAAGCCGAATGCGCTCGTGCTTGCTGTTGGCGCCAGTGGTGCGAGTGTGCGCGAACTCGATGATGAAGCCATGCTTTCCAGCTATGTCGTTGCGGAAGGCAGATCGTGCGTCGAACGGGAATCCGGCGATGTGATCCTCTCGGGTGCGAAGGTCCGGGCTGAAATTGGAGAGATTCTTGCGGACCCTTCAACTGCAAAGATTCCACGCGATCAGCGCATCGTCTTCAAGTCGGTTGGAATGGCTATTGAAGACATCACCGCGGCGCGTATCGTGTGGCAATCGCAACAGACGAGCGCAAACCACTAACTGATCGAGTTATGGTATCGATTGCATGCGGGTTATCTCTTGGAGAAGAGAAGTGCCTCGCTTTCTATAAGCGTGCTCTATCCGCGCTGCCGCGATGACATCCAGGAATTGATGAGATAAAACGACCTATGTCTCTTTCTTCGAAACATGAATCCCGCCCTGGCCCATTTCGTCTAATCGTATGTAAGCCGACTCTGCATATTGTTTTTGCAGAGCGCGATTGAACTCAAACATTGGAGTAACTACGTTGAAGAATACTGGACTCATCTCTTTCCCCGTTGCAGCATTGTCGATTGCACTGCTTTTGCCCAGGCTCACGTATGCCCAGAGCACTGTGAATTCACAATCCGCGCAAGACTCAGTTAGTCAGTCCGACGATCTCGCAGCACAGCAAGCGGCGCGAATGGTGCCTGCGCGCGCTTATCTGATAAACAAACTCGACTCGAAACACGCTCAGCCTGGCGCGTCATTCATCGCGAGCCTTAGCGAAAGTGTCCAGCTTGAGAACGGCCCCAAATTACCTCGCGGTACGCAACTTGCCGGCACTGTCGCAACGAACAACGTGCAAGCCGATGGAACATCAAGGTTCGCATTGAACATTACACAAGCGCATCTGAAGAACGGAGAGACCATTCCGGTGAAGGCAACCATCGTCGGCGTGTGGGGTCCGCAGAGCCAAACTGCTCAAGGGTATGCCGTGGCGCCGGGTGAAGAGGAGGCAAACGAATGGACGGAGAAGATTCTCACAGTTGATGAAATTAACGCAACGTCAGGCGCAGATCTGCACAGCGAAATTGCCGACGCGAACTCTGGCGTCTTGGTCGCGAAGAAGCATAGCGTTGTAAAGCTCGCAGCGGGAAGCGAACTGGCCCTCGCAATTGCAGAACAGGACAATGGTCAGCAAACAGGAAACTGATCCAACCCAATTCCTGCGAGGTTTTTGATGACAGTGTCCCAAAGTTTCGGCTGGAGGGTTGACCCTCCGGCCGAAGTTTCCTGAGCACTCTAAGTCTTATCCGCATCGCAAAAAGATGCCACAGAAGTGTTGGTGATTTCTGTGTGCATCCTCTTCCGTCATCCACGTTATCGGCGTTATGCTCGACGCGACTGAGGCACATTCTTTCATTGAAAAATGGAAACCGGAGCGGCTTTCGGCTGGAACAGAGGATCGGCTGAGCGAATTAGCCTTTTCCCGCGTCCTTGCTGGCAGATGGGAAAATAAGACCACTCTGTCCTAAGCTGAAATGGGACAGATGCGCCGGGAAAGGTTAACCTTAGAACGGCATAGGGCAACCCCGGTTTTGGAGTGACGGCCATGAGGACTCGTTATTGGGCAGGTCTGGCGGTGGCGGCATTTTGCCTGACAGGCTGCAAAGGTTTTTTTGATGCGTTGCCAAGTACAGGCGGCGGTGGTGGTGGAACGGGGACGACAACTCTCAGCAGCGGCGACATCTATGTCCTGAATGTCGCGACGAGCCAGATGGTCGGTCTCTTCGTCAACGCCGGAAAGCTGACGACTCTGCCTGGAAGCCCGTACACGCTCTCTGCTGCTCCGATCGCCATCGCGGTTGCGCCGAATGACGCCTCTCTCTACGTCAGCACATTGGGCGGCATCTTCGTGTACAACATCGACACTTCGACGGGGCAGCTGACCATTGGGAATTCAGGCCAGCCCATCTCATCGGATCCTGCAACAAGCATGCAGGTGGATTCCACCAGCACGTGGCTCGTGGAAGGTGTTTCTGGAGCTTCCAACTTATTTGCAATCCACGTGAGTGCGTCTACCGGGTTGCTGGCCTCGAACACTGAACAAACCGTAGTGCTGCCATCGACGACGCTCGAGCAGGTTGCAATCTCTCCGGACAACACATTCGTCCTGGCAGCCATAGGCTCAGCCGGCACGGCTACAGTCCCCTTCAATCCCAACAACGCCAACCCTTTCGGAACTGTGGGAACCATCAACGTCAAGAACGCGAACGGCGCCGCGCTTTCCGTTGCCTTCGATCCGGTTGTTACGGGTTCCACGGCGCCCCGGCTGTTTTATATCGGAGAAACGGTGGCAACCTCGGGATCGAACACCGGCGGTTTGCGGGCTTTCAACTTCAGCACGGTGAAGGAAATCACAGGCTCGCCGTTTGCGATTGGCGGGCTCGCCCCCTCTTCCATCCTGCCGCTTTCCACCGGTGATTTCGTGTATGTGGTGAGCAAGCAGACCAGCAGCGGCGCAACTGGAGTCATCGCGGGATTCTCGATTACGAGTGCGAACAGCGCGCTCACCCTGACGGCATTAAGCAGCGGCTTCGCTACGGGCGCCAATCCCCAGGCACTTGTGGAAGACAGTACACACACGTTCGTTTTCGCCGCAGACTTCGGCGGCAGTCCCGACCTGATCGGGTACAACTTCGACGCCACCAAGGCAGGCAATCTTGACCCTGTGATCTCCAATGCGACGGGGACAGATCCGGTGCAGGCCGGCGCTGTTGCAGCCCTTCATTGATGGGTCGCCTGTCGCGCGAACGAGCATTGCTGGTATCCTCAGATAGATCCTCCTGGCTGTGTTCATTCGATTGCCAAATCCCTCCGTCTCATCTGTCCGTTGCGCTGTGGCAAGAATTTCCGCGCTGGTCGTGTGTGTTTCTCTTCTGCTGACCTCGGGATGCGGCCGGTTACATCGCCAGGCGCATGAGACGGTCTACGTCTCCGCCAGACAGATGTACCTTAAAGACCGCGTAGCCGCCGTATCGAACCGTGTGGGAGAAGTTGTCAATGGGCAGCAGCTCGAAGTCCTGGAACACGGTCGCCGGTTTCTCCGCGTCAAGACCGACAAGAACGAAATCGGCTGGATTGAAGAGCGCGCCGTGATTGATTCCAAGGCCTATGACGCGTTTGCGCATATGGGAACAGAACACAAACAGGATCCGGTGGTCGCGACGGGAATGCTGCGGGACGATATCTATCTGCACATTAGTCCCGGCCGCAATACCGACCGTTTCTATCTGCTGCCCGAGAATGACAAGGTGCAACTGCTGGTGCGTGCCTCGGTGCCGAAAGCAGCACCCGGCGAACCGATCGAGCCCAAGAAACATCCCGTTCGCCCTCCTGCGAACGCGCTCAAATCTGGTTCAACTTCGAAGCAAGCACCGGCAGCCAAATCCGGATCGTCGACGCCGGCGAACGCGCGCGATTTGGGGGATGTCGCGAAGGCGGAAGAGCCCGAAGTCCCCATGGAAGACTGGTGGCTGATTCGCGACGGCCAGGGGCGCACCGGCTGGCTGCTGTCGAGCCGCGTGGATGTCGATGTGCCCGATGAGATCGGCCAATATGCTGAAGGCCAGCGCATCGTGGGCGCTTACGTCCTGACCCACGTGAACGATGCCGAGGCAGACGTTCCCAATCACCAGGTTCCGGAATATGTAACCGCGCTGAGTCCACCGAAGTCAGGATTGCCTTTCGATTTCGACCAGATCCGCGTTTTCACGTGGAGCGTGAAGCATCACCGGTATGAGACGGCCTTCCGAGTCCGTCCAATCCAGGGATTTCTGCCGGTGAAGGTCTTGACCCAGCCGGGGCAGAGTGGCACTGAACCTGTGTTCAGCTTTCGAATTTCGGGCTCCCCCAATGTGTCCGTCGATCCAGATACGGGAATCACCAAGCCTGTAAATCCGCGAACCATCACCTACGTGATGCGCGATAACCTGGTGCGCCGGATTGGCCCCGACATGGCCGCGATCCCTACATCGCATGTGCCGGGAGAAAAATCAAAATCGGGCGCGGCGGGGAAGAAGAGGCGCCGGTAGGTTGGTGCGCAAAACTTCGGCGTTGATCTCGGCACTTGCAGAACGATGACGTTGATAGCAGTGCGGCAAAAAAAGCAACTGCAGGTTCCTCCACTCCCGTTGGTCGGTCGGAATGACAACGCGGGAGAATTAGCGTTGCGCGATGGGTGCGGGTTGTTGAACTATGTGCACGGCCGCTGCAATTCGTGTCGTTAGCAGGGCACGGTTGGGGATACGCGTCGAAAGCGCGATCCGGCTCATCGTCCCGGGAATCAGCGACAGCAGGACGGGAGCAATGGTCCGAGCCAAGGGAGTTACCATCGCTCGCGAAAGCCCCGATGCAAACCACATGCCCGTTCGAAGCTGATCGGTCACACGGAGTAAGTAATCGCCCGGGCTCCTGCCGTCGAGATACATCTCCGCTGCGAGAACGCCGGTGTGCAGCGCGATCGACATCCCATCGCCGGTAAACGAGGGGATCACAGCCGCTTGATCCCCCACCCGCCATATGCCATTTGCAGGGCCGCCAAGATGGCCGTAGGGAATCGGAGAGATTGCCAGCGGTTTCTGCCAGCGTGGCGCGGCGCTTGTCAGTCGCTCGTGAAGGGCTGGCAATTCGTTCTGCATGGATTGCAACAACTCTTCCCAGCCGCCGAGGAGGCGCAATGTTTTTCGACGCACTACGAGGCATAGATTAGCTGTTCCATCCTCGACCATCGCAAGACCGCCGTAGCCGCTGCGAAACAGAAACAGCTCCATGGTTCCGCGAAGAATCTCGGATTGCGCCGGAGCCAGGCGCCAGTGCATTTTGAAACCGACAAGGTCTGCCTGGGTCGCTCCGCTGCGTTCCCATGCATTCACGTCATGTTTTCCGGTTGCGAGAAAGATGGTCGCGGCCTGGATCGCCTCTCCTCCGCGAAGGCGAACGGACCAGCCGCCATCGGACGCTTCGAGTCGGTCAACACATGCGCCGCGGCGCACTGTGCATCCCGCCTCCTGTGCCTTGACGAGTAGCGATTCGTCCAGAATGCGCCGGGACAGGGACAGTGCGGTGAATGGAAGACGCGCTTCAACGGTCCTCGCGCCGGAATGGAATCGCACGCGCTGGATGGTATGAGCGCCGTGATCGAGGGGCTCGATTCCGGCTTGGCGCAGATAATGAATGGCCTCTGCGCTCAGGAATTCGCCGCAGACTTTGTGGTGCGGCTCGCGCTCTTTCTCGATCAGCAGGACCTCGCGGCCGGCGGCGGCAAGGCGCATCGCTACCGTTGACCCTGCGAGGCCTCCGCCAATTACGAGGTTCTCTACGGAAGCGCGGGTCATCGGTGCGGCTTCTTTCGCCCGACGCACAGTCGACCCGGTGTGAATCCTTCAATTACGATTTCGCGCTCAGGAAGGCCGGCAGCGGCACACATGTTTCGCCAGTCCTCCGGCACAAATGCGCGGGCGAAGGAAACGGGGCCATCATGCTGGACAAAGGGATGCAGACCCGCCAGTCGCGAGAACGCCTTGAAGAGATGATAGGGAATCGGTGCGCGGGAAAGGTCGTTGATGAACCACCCCACGCGCGCGTGTTCCTCCATCCACTGGAGAAAGCGGACAACATCACTTTCGATCAGGTGATGGGTGAAGAGCGAGCTCAGGACAATATCGATGGGTCCCGTGTTTCGGTAACGGAAAACGTCGGAGGCCACCCACTCGATAGCGCTCGTCTTTTGGGTGGCGCCAGCAGCCACTGCTACCGATTCGGGATTGAGATCGCAACCTGTCAACATCACGCGGATCTTCTGCTCCCGTGCCCAGGTCTCAATTCGCCGAAGAGTGTCGCCGAATCCGCAGCCGACGTCCAAGATCCGTACCGGCGTCTGAAACCGCTGCAATTCAAGAGACTCAAGCCAGTTGAGGGTGGGCCTGTACCCCAGAAACCAGCGGTTGACTCTACTGAGATCGCGGAGGCAGGCCTGCATCACTTCCCGACTGCATGGAGCGTCCATCAGCTCCGTCAGATCGGCGCGCTTGCTGAAGTCGAGCGCATCAGGCGGCATGGAAGAGCATCGTCTCCGCAGTCACGCCGGGCCCGAACGACATGGCGCACCCGTGCTGCCCCGAGCGCGCCTGCTTCAAGATGCTGTGCAAGACAAACATTACCGTGGCAGACGACATGTTGCCGAAGGAAGCGAGAACTTCGCGCGATTGTTGCAGAGAATCTTCGCGCAGACCGAGTCCTTTTTCGACAGCATCGAGTACCGTTCTTCCGCCGGGGTGCACTGCCCAGAGATCAATGTCCAGTGGGTCCTTTCCTGGCGTGATCAAGGGTCCCACTTCTTTCATGGCCTTGGAAATCTCGGCCGGCACGTGTCCCGAAAGATGCATGTCGAATCCCATTTCGCGAATCTTCCAGGTGATCAGGTGACTGGTCTCCGGAATGCGCAGGGCACGAAAGCTGTCGATGCAGAGACCGGCGGGATTGGCACTAACCAGGCAAGCTGCGCAGCCATCGGCGAAGAGCAGGAATGACAGCAACTGCTCGAGTTCCTGCGTCTCCTGCATGTGCAGGGTGCAGAGCTCAAGATTCAAAATCAGAACATGAGCATCGGGCACCGATCGTACGATGTGATGCGCGGATTTCAGGGCGTTGATAGCGGCGTAGCAGCCCATGAAGCCGATCATGGTTCGTTCCACCGAGGGATTCAATCCAAGATGATCCACAATGTCATAGTCGAGCCCGGGGGCATAAAGCCCGGTGCAGGACGTGACAATGACATGCGAAATTTTCGCGCGCTCCTGGGCGGTCAATCCAAGCTTGTTCAATGCGCACGCGGCCAGTTGCGGCGCAAACTTTTCAAAGGTCTGCATGCGGCGGGCGGTCCCCGGAAAGCGTCCGGTAGCATACAGATCTTCAGAGTCTCTCCAGGTTCCGTTGTCGCCCGGGATCGCCTGCAAGAATGAGAAGCGGTGTTCAATCGCCGACATTCGCACCATGCGCCGGAAAAGCGACCGCATGGTTCCTTGCTGCAACATGCCCTCGGCAAACTCGACGAATGGGCGATGCACATCGTGCGGCGGCACCGACGTTGCGATGCGATTGATATAGGCAGAAGTCACGCTTTACCTCGGTCGCGAAATAATCGCTCTAGACATTCTTAGATTCATGGGGGGCGGATGGTGTCATCGAAATGTAATGCTGATTTCAGCAAATTGTTTCGCAATCGGATCAGTTTTCAGCCCGTGAACATCTGAAATAGGGATTACCACTGAACTCCCGGATACAGGCTGGGCCACCGATATGCGTGGAATTGGTAGGCGTTGGGGGTGGTGCCCTGCCAGATTACCTGCGTCGCCTGCGGGTTCAGCTCCTGCACGATCGCGCCCGTCACTGCGGCGCTGAAGTTTGCATGGATGTCCCCATTGGGCAGGAGATCCGCGTTGCCTCCAAAGAAAGAGAAATAGCTCGGCGGCGGCTCGTAGTGCGTTACCAGCGTCGCGGTCATGTTTCCTTCGTTCAACTCGAGCACGGGGATTGTGGAATAACAGGTCGGAACGGGCGGCTTGAGCGGCTGGCACAACACCGGCCCGGATGGAAACATCCGGTCGTTGCCGTTGTCCAGCAAGCCTAGCCGAAACACGCCGGAAGTATTCGACGAAAAGAAGCTCAGACCGTGCTGCGCATAGAACCAGTCGGTGGGATCAACGCCGCCCGCGAGCTTGAAATCGCCGCCCTCACCCAGTCTCCACATCACATTGCCGGAGCCCGTGCCGTCGAGGAAATTGATCTTGATGATCCAGTTCTGGTGGCGGATTGACAGCAGCAGATTGTGGTCGTCGCTCGAATAGACCATGTCGTTCGAGTGAGTCCAGTCAGGGAAGTTCATGGGATGCCGGTTGACGTCGAGATGATCGAAGGTGTTCCACACCCAGTCGGGATTGCCATTTGCGTCCACATCGATAATGGCGTCGCCAATCACCGATGTCGTTGCCGGTTGGCCTGGAAGGTTGGTGTAGGTCTTGTTATATGCGGCCAGCATCACCCAGTGGCCGTTGGGCAATGCGATCACGCTGTGATGAAAACTCTTGAAGGCGTAGACATTTCCGCCTGCATCGCGCAGATTGGACGAAGCGAGTTTCTGGTTCAGCGTGTCCATGGTGATCTCGCGAACCATGTTTCCGGCGAGGTCGACTTCGCGAACGTCATTGACCAAGCCCAGTGTCCCGTTCACTGTGGTTGAGGAAAGGTATGAAATGAGCATCAGCATGTTCCCGTCGGGCAGAAGCTGAATGCCCTGGATCAGATCGACAGTCGAGCCCTGGTAGAGATACGACCAAATGATGTTGCCCTGCAGATCCGTGGCATAGGCCTGGATCACGTTTGACGGGATCACCGTATTCCAAATCTCGACGCCCGGTTGAGGCGTTCCGCCATTGGGAGAGGAAATCTGGACGGCCGGGGTCGGCGGCGGCGTTCCGGTGGTGCAGGTGTGGTCAGCATCGTTGTAGGTCGCGCCGTTATCGAGCGCGACCTTTGCCCGCATGTGATAGAGAGTCTTGCCCATCATTCCGGCAACCAGCACTTTTACCGGGCCGCCGCTGGCGCCGCTCGGGACCTGCCAGGTGTTCAGGCCATAGTCGGTGGTCTTCCCGAATTCAACTGACACCTTGCCGGATGAGGGGAGACTCATGGTGTATGCCGCCACAAGCGGACTTCCGGTCGCGTCGGGGCACGCTACCTGGCCAGCGGGAACGATGGCGGCGATGGCGGTCGCAAAATTCTGCTGCGGTGAAGAGGCAAGCGCAGCCGTGACCGAGATGTTTTCAGTCTGCGTGATCACGGCCGGTGCGGTGTAGTTGCCCGCGGTATCGACCTGGCCCGTTGCCGGAATTCCGCCAACGACACTGTTGACGAGCCACTCAATGGTGCCGCCTCCCGCTGCGGTCGCGGTGAATTGGAATTTTTGTCCCGGCGAAAGTGCGACATATGTCGGGGAAATCGTGACAGACCCTCTCTGGATGGGAGTGCCGGGTCCGCTGGGGATAACTGCGTTCGGGTTGATGAAGTAGCCACAACCGGATAAGAGAGGGGCAAGACAAAAGACGAGAAGGTGAGCGGGTGAGAACAGCCACCGTCGCTCAACCTGTCGCAAGACTGCGCTCTGGCAGCACAGTTGATTGCGGCCGAACGTTGGGGAAGTTCTCATCAGCCACTCACAACCTATAAAGGCGGGGAAGTCTCAGTCAAATACAACGGAACCAGTGCTGAAGCTATTGACGGACGCAGCCACGAGAAGGGTGCCTGGCAGGGTTGGAATTTTTCCGCAGACCGCGCAGAATTGGTTGCCGGAACGAGACTTAGGGAAATTTTGGAAACGCAACGGTGGTTCAGCCGCGCTTGCGGAGTTCATGTTCGACAACGCGGAACATCTCCGATTCGGGAGCGGGTTTGCCTGTCCAAATCTCGAACTGACGCGCACCTTGCTGTACGAACATTTCGATTCCGCTGATGACCGGGATGCCGCGCGATTTCGCCAGCTTCAAAAGCGGCGTTTCAAGCGGGTTATAGATCATGTCAAAAACGAGGCCTGCATTCAGCTCGTTTTCAGCGATGGGAAGCACCTGTTTTGTCCCCGGCATGCCACAGGGTGTGGCGTTGATGATGACATCGAAGCGCTGTTTAGCCAGCAACTCGTGTTTGAGAGATTTTGCCTTCGCCTGGCGCGCCAAAGTCACGGCGTGTTCGTGAGTGCGATTGACGACCAGAACCTCCGCGCCCTGCTCGACGAGGCCGAAGACAGCCGCACGCGCAGCGCCACCTGCTCCGAGGACCGCAACGCGAGCGCCTTTCAGCCTGAGGCGGCGCTCCAGGGGCCGGATGACTCCGGCTACGTCGGTGTTGAATCCATAGAGTTTTCCATCCGCGCCCATGCGCAGGGTATTGCAGGCACCGATGCGCGCGGTGAGCGGGTCCATGTTCGCCAGGTGCGGCAAGACCTCAGTTTTCAGCGGCATGGTGATGGCGCAGCCGGCCAGCGGCAGTTCCAGCGCGAGGGCTAGCAGGTCCTGCACCGACTTTGCCTTCAATGGAAGGAGTACGGCATTCACGATTTCGCGGCGAAAGGCTGCGTTGTGCAGCAGAGGCGAGAGAGAATGGGCGATAGGGTTTCCAGCGACGCCAAAGACGCGGGTCGCCTGGTCGAGATGCTCGAGCCGGTAGACGTCGCGGAGGGTCTCCGCTGTCGCCTGTCCAGGCGCTGTCTCGGTGTCTTCAGAATAAGACGCAAACGTAAAGGCTGCGCCTGCGCGCGGGCCAAGTACGCGGCTTACAAGTCCCTCTTCGCCCATCGCGATGCCCACGAAGTGGGAGGCAAGGGAGTGATCTTCGATGACTCGCAGGACCGCAAGATTGTCGGCGAGGGTGCGCGCAGTTGACACCACTTTCACGAAATCGGGCTTGAAGGCTTCAATGCGGTCGGCTGCCTGATCCAGGCCCTTCGTACGGCTAAAGTCGTGAAAGCTGATCAGCAGAGCCGCGCCAGCCGCTCGCAGTTTGGTTAGCTGGGCTGTCTTGGCTTCTTCGGCGGATTCAACTTCCAGATCGATGATCTGGCATCCCGTCTGGGCCGCCTTGGTCAGGATTTCGAGCTGAGCGGTGAGCGGCCCGTCGAATCCTCCGCCATGCGACTTGCGACGGCAGGTGGCGATGACTGTGGCGTCTTTGTGTTCGCCTAAGAATTGCTTCAGGTAAGAGAAGGCATTGGCGGGCTTCGACAGGGAATCGAGTCTCAGCTCGAGGAACTTGAAGTTCTTAACAGCCGACTCGGCCCGGTCAAACAATTCCGCCGGCGAGGTGCCCTGAATGGCAACGCACAGTTTCCCGACTCTCAGACGCTGAGCTGCCGGAGGAAGGGGTGGGGGTGGCGGAATGGCGAGGGCTTGCGGCATTCTCGTTCAATTGACGCATCTTAGATGGCTTTGGGTTTCGTATGCAACAGCAAGATAGGCCCTTTCGTAACTTTCTCGCGTGGCTATGGTGCTGGGTCCCCCACCCATACTCTCTCGATAAGTTCGGCAATTTCAGAGGCTCACAGCGACGTGAATCGCCGCAAAGTCCTCTGCCTGTGTAGTTTATACGAAGAGAGATCTGTGGAACTGCGGCGGGCCTGGTAACTGGATAAAGCAGTCGAGGTCCTCTGCATTAGATTCAGGCTAGTCTAATCGGCGAAATTACCTGCAAAAAATGGGCGAACATTCGTCCTTTGTTTTGAGCCAGTTAGCTAGCGGTGCTGCGATTCAGGACTTGCCACCATTTGGTGTCGCGGGCCGAGTTTTGCAGGGACCAGTTCTCCTACTCTTCGCGAAGCGTGGTCGCCGGGTCGATTCGGGCGATGCGGAGGGCCGGGATGGTTGCTGCCATAAGGGTTACAGCTGCCAGAGTTACGACGACTGCGAAGAGGCTGGGCGCGTCGAAGACGCCTACGCCGTAGAGGACGCTGCGCATCGTTCGCAACACGAGGAAGCAGAGGACCAGGCCAAGCACAAGGCCGACGCCCGCAGCGCGAACTCCGGAGGACGAGACGTGCGTTATTGCCTGGCGGATGGTCGAGCCGAGCGCGATGCGGATGCCGATCTCGCGGGTCCGCTGCGTTACCAGGCTGGCCACAAGCGCGAAGATGCCCACGGCACTGAGCAGAAGAGCGAGACCCGCCATAGTGCCGAGCAGGGCAACTTCGACGCGCTGCTCGGAAAGAGCCTCGGCCTGAAGATCGCTCATACGATAGAAGCCGGAGAAGGGAAGCGCCGGATCGACGTTGGCCAGTGCCTTTTGCATTTGCCCGGTCAATCCTTCCACTGGTCCTGCAGTGCGGACCACCCAGCTCGGCTGGAACCAGACATGAACGCCGAGCATCGGCGCAGCAACCTGAGTGGCGGGAACGTATATGGTTTCTTCGCTCTGGATGGGGGCGGTGGCATTCAGGCCAGAGGAGAGCTGGGTGTCAGAGACGACGCCTACGATCAGAGCGTTCTTGCCGATGACGAAGCCAACCGGATTGAGACCCGGGAAGAACTTTTGCGCGAAGGTGGAGTTGATGATCACCACCGGTTGCGTGTTCGGCAAATCTGCAGTGGTGAAGGCGCGCCCGCGGATGATCGGCATCTGGAGCACGTCGAAAAAGCGTGGAGTGATATATACAGCATCGGTGCCGACGGACTTGCCGGTTTGCGGACCATCGTGGAGGACGACTCCATCGTTAAGCGTGCGTTCGTAGGGCAGCGTCAATCCCACTGCGGCCGATTGGACGCCGGGAATGCGCTGCATGGCGGAGATGCTGTCGCTCATGAGGCGGCGAAACGCGACCGGGTCATGGTAGCGGGCGTCGTCGAGGGAGGCCTTGGCGGTCATGACGCCGTTGGGATTGAAACCGGGAGGCAGCGTCTGCAGATGGATCAGCGATCGGATGAGCAGGCCGGATCCGGCGAGGAGCATAACGGTCAGTGCGACCTCGCCGGCAATAAGGATCTGGCGAATGCGGAGGGACTGAACAGAGGAGGAGATGCGATTGGCGAGAGAGGAGCGGAGGTCGATACGGCTGGTGGCGAATGCCGGCAGCATGCCGAAGAGGACGCTGGTGAGAAGCGATACCGCCATGGTGAACGCGAGCACCGGACCATCGAGGGGAACGCTGGCGATGGGGAGAAAGCCTTTGGGCAACAGGGAAAGCAGGCCACGCAATGCGGCGAATCCCACGCCGATGCCGGCAGCGCCTCCGAGGCAGGCGAGCAGGAGATTTTCGAGCCAGAGCTGCTTCTGAATCTGCCAGCGGCTGGCGCCGAGCGCCAAGCGGGTTGCGATTTCAGGAAGGCGCCGCGACATACGGACGAGCGTGAGTCCGGCGAGATTGCCGCAGGCGATCAGCAGGATGAATCCCGCGGAAAGCATGAGAGCGACAGCACGCGGCCGCAACGCGGCGGTCATTCCACGCTGCAGGGGGACGGTGTAATAGAGGATTTTGGTTCCAGGATTTTTGCTTTCGATCTGCGATATGCGATAAGCCCAGGCGCGGTTCATCTCGGCATCTGCCTGCTGCCAGGTGGCGCCGTCTCTCAGACGGAATATGGCTTCGTAGTTGGTGCCGTTGCCTTCGCCGGTGGGGCTGGGCTGCAGTGAGGTATAGAGATCGGCATTCAGCGGCGTGACCTGGCCCTGGGGCAGGATTCCGATTACGGCATACGGCTCGCCCTTCAGATGGATGACCTGGCCGACGAGGTTGGGATCGGCGCCGAAGGTATTGCGCCAGAGGTTGTAGCTCAGGATGGCGGCTTTGGGTCCGCTGGGGCGGTCTTCTTCTTCGCTGAAGGTGCGACCGAGAGCAGGGCGAATGCCGAGGACATCAAAGTAGTGCGCAGAGACGCGGCCGTCGTGGACGTAATCGATGCGGTGGTCGGCTTCGAGGTTCGCTCCCGCGGCCAGCGCAGAGGAGACGGCGGAGATGAGCGAGGGCACGTTGTCGCGGAGGTGCTCCCATTGGGTGCCGTCGATCCAGCGCAAATCGTCGGAGGCGTAAGGGCCTTGTTCGTGCTGAAAGAGGGTTCCAATGCGGTCGGGCTGCGGGTAGGGAAGGCTCTTCAACATCAGCGCGTTCACGACGGAAAAGATTGCGGTGTTGGCGCCGATGGAGAGGGCCAGCGTGATGACGACTGTCACCGTGAAACCGGGGTTGCGGGCGAGTTGGCGCAGAGCGAAGCGAAGATTTTGACCGAGAGAGCGCATCACGAAGACCTCCCGAGGGCATCAACAGCAAAGGAAGCATTCCGGTTGCCAAATCGGATGTTGCTGGAAGTCAAATGGATTGAGCGCGAAGGTTTTTAAACCGATGCGCGTCCGACGTATCGGAATGTCCATTTCTGAACAGACGCGAGCGGCAGGGGAAAAGTTCAACGTAGGCTCCAGCTTATCCAGGTTGGCTGGCCGGGTCGTACATCGGCAATGCCCTTCATTCGCGTTGAGGTTGCGCCGTGAAAGAGCAACTGCAGGTTCCTCGACTCACGTTGGTCGCTCGGAATGACAGTGGTGATGAGTTGAAGACTCGGAATGACGGTGTTGTTGGGGTCGATTCGGAATGAGAGTGGTGGATCGGGGAGATTGGGAATGATTGTGCCGACCAAGAAAGATCTTGGGCGGATGTGGCAACCTAGGAACTGGAGGATTGTTCACCCTATGCCGGTTGAAACTGTCGCTGCCGCTCAAGTCACTAATGATGTTCATTCCTGGGATGCAGGCGGAGCGTCGTCTCCGGAGGCGCTTGCGGCGTGGGTGAGCGCACGGCTTGCGGCGCATGAGGCGGCGCTGGCCGCACTGCTGGCTGTTGAAGGTGAGCGCAACCTTGAGAACACGCTGCGGCTCTATGATGCGGCCATCGAGCACCTTGCGCTGGCGGGTGCGCAGGCTGGCGTGTTGAATTCAGTGGCTGCGGACAGGGCGGTACGCGACCAGGCGCAGATGGAAGCGCAACGCGTGGCGATGACGGGGAGCGCACTGAGCCTGAATCGGGGCGTTTACGATGCTCTGGCTGCGATGGACATGACCGGCGCGAGCGCCGCTACGCGCCACTATGTCGAGCGGACCTTGTTAGGTTATCGGCTGGCTGGCGTGGACAAGGACAAGGAGACGCGCGACCGCCTGCAGGCGCTCCACGAGAAGGCGACACGGCATTCGCTGGATTTCAGCCGCAACATTCAAGACGGTGCGAAGACCATCATGGCGACGCAGGCGGAACTGGATGGGCTGCCACCGGATTACCTGGGGCGGCATCAGCCGGATGCGGGCGGACAGATCACACTGACAACCGATCAGCCGGACATGCAGCCGGTGATGAGCTTTGCATCAAATGCCGGATTGCGGGAACGGATGTTTGTGGCGTACAACACGCGCGCGTACCCGGAAAACAAGCAGATCTTGCTCGACCTGCTGTCGACGCGGCAGGAGATCGCTTCGGTGCTCGGGTTTCGCAGTTGGGCCGACCTGGCGACTGCGGATCAGATGATGGGTTCGGCGGCGAATGTGCGGACGTTTCTGGCGAAGCTGGAGGAGGCGAGCCGGGAGGGTGCAGTTCGCGAGCATGAGCAGGTGATGCAATTTGTGCGGAGCAGGCAGCCGGGGTTGAAGGCCATCGACATCACGAGCCGGGGCTACTGGTACGAGCAGTACCGTCGGTCGGCGTTTGATTTCGATTCTCAGTCGGTGCGGCCGTATTTCCCGTACGAGAAGGTCGAGGCGGGCGTGCTGGAGACGGCGGCGAAGCTGTTCAAGATTGAGTTTCGCAAGTCGTCGGCGACTGCGTGGGATAAGGCGGTGAGTGTCTTCGATGTGTTTGAAGAGGGAATTCAGGTCGGGCGTTTCTATCTCGACATGCATCCGCGCGAAGGGAAGGACAAGTGGTTTTCCGCGGCGCCGGTGGTGACGGGCGTGCGGGGACGGTACATGCCGGAGGCGGCGCTGATTTGTAATTTCCCCGGGGGAACGGCGGATGATCCGGGACTTCTGCAGTACAGCGATGTGGTGACTTTTTTCCACGAGTTTGGTCATTTGATGCACGCGATTCTTGGAGGGCAGACGGAGTGGGCGGGGGTTTCGGGATTCGCGACCGAAGGCGATTTCATCGAAGTGCCTTCGCAGATGCTGGAGGAGTTTTTCCGCGATGAAAAATTGCTGCAGAGTTTTGCGAAGCACTACGAGACGGGCGAGGTGCTTCCGGCGGAGATCATTCGCAAGATGAAAACGGCGGGAGCGTTTGGCCGCGCCGACTGGACACGCACGCAGCTGTATTACACGACGCTCTCGCTCGATCTGCACGATCAGGATCCGGCGCAGATTGATTTCGACGAGATCACGAAGCGGCTGTACACGTCGCTGGTGCCGTGGACGTGGCTTGAGGGCAATCGCATGTATGCAAGCTTCGGGCACCTGACGGGCTACTCGTCGAACTACTACACGTATGCCTTCGACAAGGTGATTGCGCTGGATTTCTTCGCGCAGTTCGATCCGGCCGATCCGCTGGGCTGCGATGCGGGAGCGCGTTATCGCAAGCTGGTGCTGGAGCAGGGAGGGTCGAAGCCGGGGCGCGCGATGGTGCGCGATTTTCTGGGGCGCGATGAGGAGTTTGCGGCGTTTTCGCAGTGGCTGAATGAAGAGTTTGAAGTGCAGGGATTAGGGACCAGGGACTAGGGATCGGGGCCAGTTGGTGATTTCGCTGAGCGATGACTTTGAGCGGGCCGTTGACGGGCTGGCTTTCTGGCCGTTTGCGGCTCTCTAAAATCGCCGCGAACCGCGTTTGCGCGTGCCTGTGCGGTAAGTCTCTTACCAAAGCGTTTGAATTTGATTACTGCCGGGCTTCTCAATGTGAGACTCAAGCATCTAATCCCGTATGCCGAAAGAAGGCTGAACGGCAAGGCAATGTCGTTCTGTGTGTGGAACTGATCGCATAATTCTCGTTCGCAAACAAGAAGGACATCCGTCAGGGGCTAAGAGCCCGCAGCTTTATTGGTCTTTTGCGGGATGACTTAAGCCGCCCCATGGACATACCCAGAGGGTACCCGCCGTCTGCGGGGACCACGGATAGCTGTGCACTTTCAAAGCCTATTTATGCAAGCAGTTCTGGAGCACGGAAGTCGAGGCTGGGAAATCGCATCACGCGGCGTCGCAGGGTCGCAGGATCGATACTGCTTTTGAGAATCCCCGCAATCGAGCGCCCCAAGAGATTTTTAGAGGAGTACCTACTGTGACTGCATCAGATTTTCGTCGTATCGCTCTCATGCTCGAGGGAACCGAGGAAGGCTCGCACATGGGGGCGGCGGATTTTCGCGTCGGCGGAAGGATCTTTGCAACCCTGGCATCCGAAAGACAGGGCTTCGGCAATCTGATGTTGAATCTCGAGCAGCAGGCGGCCTTTATTGCCGACCAGCCGGACGTGTTTCTTCCGGTTTCCGGCACGTGGGGGCGCAATGGTGCGACCCACGTGCGTCTTGCCTTGGTGAGCGAAGACATTCTGAGGGGTGCGTTGCGTTCCGCCTGGAAGCTGCGCATCGAAAAGAATCAGAATGCGCGCCTTGGTGCGCTGAATGCTGCCCGAAGGCGCAGCGCCGCGAGCACCAAGACGCCGGAGATCATCCTGCTGGATAAACGGCGGAAAGCAGAGATGCGCGCGCGGCTTACGACTCCCGAGATGCTGGAGAGCGTGAAGAAGCGCTACGGGCTGATCGACTGAAGGCACCGTCCCTACGGGACGTGCGGTCTTCGGAGGATCCGATTTTCCCCCCACGCTGAAGCGCGGGGCCAGCGAACAATGCGCTTCCGGCGCGCTTCATCTCTCGCAATGCGCCTCCGCCGCGCGAAACGCGGGCCTCGAACGCGTTTCATGGACAGTTCGCTTCCGGCTCGCTTCATCTCTTAACAGTGCGCCTCCAGTGCGTTTCATTTCTCGCGGTCGGAAACGCCGGTGGAGGCAGCTGCGCGAAACTCCATTTCTTGCACGCGAGACTCTGCTGCGACTGCTTTCTACTCTGTCGACAATGTAGATACACCCTGTCCCGGCGTGCGCTTCGCACATGGTCGGCTTGCGCAGTTACCCCTTCGCGATTGAGAATGGCGAACGAGATACATTCCTTTTCTTCAAGGCAGCAGGGAGCCGTGTTCACGCAGTCGAAAGGTCTGTGCCATGACACTCAGCGTGCGTTTTGCGATTCTCGGGGTTGTGCTTGTTTCTCTCATCGCACCGGCTTCGCCGCAATCCGAACGGAAGACTGCGCCGGGCGCCGGGCCGGGTGCGTTGCCGCAGGTTACGTTTCTGGCACATCGTCTTGGAACTGATCACGCGGAAGGCGTGACCACGCTGGACATGAATGGCGATGGTTATCTGGATGTTCTGAGCGGCGCGTACTGGTATGAGAATCCCGGCGCGAACGGCGGCGAGTGGAAACGGCACCAGTATCGCGAGGCAGGGACGGTAGGTGAGTTTGTTGCCGACAGCGGCGAGTGGACGATCGATGTGAATCACGACGGCGCGCCGGATGTGGTGACGGCGGGTTGGCAGACCAACGGTATCTGGTGGTACGAGAACCCGAAGCAGCCCGGCGTGATGTGGAAGAAACACTTGATCACCGACAGCTATGACACCGAGGGCGGTGTGATGGCCGATGTGAATGGCGATGGAGTTCCGGACCTGGTTTTTGCGCATTACAACCACTCGGGCATTATCTGGATTGACTTTGCGGGTCCTGAGCCGAAGGTGCATCATGCTGGCACCGCTGAGCAGGATGGGCACGGGGTGGGCGTGGCCGACATCGACGGCGACGGACTGGCCGATATTCTTACGCCGAATGGGTGGCTCAAGCAGGTCGACGCCAGCAAGAATGACTGGGAGTGGCATCCTGACTGGCAGCTGGGGGATGCGGGATTTCCGATCATCGGCTATGACGTGAACAACGATGGCAAGATGGACGTGATCTACGGGCAGGGGCACAGCTACGGACTCTATTGGCTCGAGCAGATCGGCGACGGGGACAACCGGCACTGGGTGCGCCGGGCGATCGATGAGTCTTTCTCGCAGGTGCACGCGCTGAAGCTGGTGGATATCGACGGCGATGGCGAGCCTGAACTGCTGGCGGGGAAGCGATATCGCGGACACAATGGCGAAGATCCCGGCTCATACGATCCGCTGGTTATCTACTACTACAAGATCGACAGGAAGACGGGGGTATTCAACCGCTATCCCATCAGCGTGAACGGGACGGCTGGGACGGGGACGCAGTTTGTGACCGAGGACATGGATAAGGACGGCGACATTGATATCGTCGTGGCCGGCAAGACGGGGGTGCACTTCATCGAAAACCTGAAAGTGGACAAGGTTCCGAAGGCGCAACGCGAGAAGGAACTGTTGCTGGACACGAAATGGCCATTCCCGGATGAGGGTCCGGTAGTAAAGCAGGAGGAAGAAGCGCCGAAGGGTCCAAGCCAGTAAATTTACGGATATTAAGGGTTTGCGGCAAGAGTGGCGTGGGGTTGCACTGAATTTGGGGCAAAAAAAGGGAATCGATGAGGTAAGCCCGGCTTTTCGGAGGGGATTTCCACAGATAAATGAGTGCGCCGAATAATTCTTTGCCCGGAGGGCAACGTTTCGGCACTTGGCGCATCTGACTTAGTAATTAGCAGAGGCTTCCCCGAATTTGGCCCTTCCAAGAAAGGTAACTACTCCTTTTGAGGGTCTGAAATTAGACCCCTTCTCACGACCCCTTCAGGACCTCCCTCCATACAAAATGCCTCTCGAGCGGGCTCACCGGAAGGTGGGCCCATCTGCTCTTCACCGGACAGATTGGCGTCCAGCTACAATCGACCTGTGAAGCGGTCTTTTCCTTCTCCAAGCGTAAAACCCGAACAAAACCTGCAGCCTATTGACGACCTGCTCCGAAATGCGGGGCTGATACGAAACCGGCGCAAATCTCCGCCGGGGGTCACGACGCGGCTGCGCGCATTGCGGCAGGATGCTGCTACGAAGCAGGAACTGGCTGTGGCAGCACCGACTTTAACGTTGGCGCGCAACGGAGTGGGGTTGCTGCAGGTTGCCGCGTGGGGCGAGCGGAAAGCTGTGAGCAAGTGGCTTTGGCATGGGTTCAGTACGCGGCGGGGCGGCAGGAGCAGGGTTTATTGCGGTGAGGATGCTCCCGGTGAAATGAATCTGGGCTTTACCGACGCCGATGACCGCGAAGCCGTTGCGCAGAATCGCCGGCTGCTCGCGGAGGCTGTTACGGGCGATGCCGCTACGCCGATTGTCGCGCTGCGGCAATTTCACTCGAATTTGGTAATTGTTGCGAGCGCAGCGGACGCCGAGCGGGGGCGGCCACGGAAGGCGGATGGTGCGATCTCCGCCGAGCCGGGATTTTTAATCGCGATCCAGACGGCCGACTGCATTCCAGTTCTGGTGGCGGACCGCAAGCGCCGAGTGGTGGCAGGTTTCCATGCGGGCTGGCGGGGAACGGTGAAGCGGATTGTGGAACTGGGCGTGGGGCGGATGCGAATGGAATTTGGATCGCGGCCGGGAGATCTGATCGCAGCGATCGGTCCCGGTGTGGGGCAGTGTTGCTATGCGGTCGGCGAAGAGGTGGTCTCTGAGTTTGAATCGCAATTCAGCTATGGGCGGGAGCTTTTTCGGGAGGCTTTCGATTCCGATCCGGTGCGCAAGAAGTATCCGATGCTGTTTCTTACGCAACGGGCGCCGGGGCACTCGCCGATCGAGCCCGCGCTGCATCTTAATCTGATTGAGGCGAATCGCAGGCAACTCCTCGATGCGGGAGTGAAGGCCTCAGCGATTAGCGTGACGGGCGGATGCACCAGTTGCCATACAGATTTGTTCTTCTCTCATCGCGCATCGCAGGGCCATGCCGGGCGCATGATGAGCGTGATCGGGATACGCGGGTGAGGGGCATTTTGAAAAGTCTCCTCGGCGCTCCGGGGGAATCAGTTTTAGGTTCGTGAACTGCCGGGAGCTTTGATCTCTTCAGTATGAAGGCGGAAGGTCCATGGTCTGGATGACGGAGCGATAGCGAGAGTTGGCGTGGAGAGAGTCGAATGCCGGATCCGCTTGAATCCAGATCCGCAATTGGGGATCTCTTTCACGTGCTCCCTGTTCCAGCAGGGCCAACGTCTTGTCCTGTTCGCCAAGCATGCCATGCAATTCCGCGAGATCGAATGTAGAAACTCTCCCGGACTTGGCTTTCTTCTCCAATGCTGCCAGGCGACAGCGGATAACAGCAGCGTATCCGTCGGTGTCATACGCGTGACGCACGGCATTGGCCAAAGGAAGATCGTGTTCAGCAGCAAGCTCGCGGGTAAGCATCTCAACAGCGTCCTTGTCCCTGCCTTTCCAGTGATAGCTCGTAGCGAGGAACTGGAGAATATCGGGAGCGGCAGGAAAATCTTTCAAGCGCATCTCACCATCACGGATCGCGGCGTCGAACTGTCGGGTGCACACGTAGACTTCCGCCATCGCCCCGGGATGCTCGAAAGGATTGATCGCCGTCGATTGTTTCTGCACAGCGATAGCTTCGTCATAGCGGCCTAGAGCGCAGAGAATCTTGGCTTGCAGGTGGAGTGACTCGCTATCCTGAGGATCCAATTCTGTCGCCCGGGTGAATTCCCTGAGTGCCTGCACGCCATCGCCTCGGTTGAAAAAGATCACGGCTCCGAAGTCGGCATGAGCTCGTGCGAGACTGTCGTCGAGTTCGACCGCTTTCCGGGCCGCGGCTTCCGCCTGCGGCAGTGCCTGAAGCGGATTGACTTCACCGGTTATTGCCTCGATTGCGTAATATTCGTCAAGCCCGGTCCAGCCAAGTGCATAGTCAGGCTGAATCTGGACGGCGCGCTCGAAATGCTTACGCGCATCCTCATTCCGTCCGATGACCCAATCATAGTGGCCTCGCAAATAGTCGTCGTGCGCTTGCGGATTGATGTAGCGGACGGCGTGCGGCGGCGGCGAGCTATTCAAGCGAACGGCAATGACTTTGGCAGCATCATCAGGCAAAGAAGCTATGTCGTTAGGGTCGCGGTCGTAGGTTTCGGCCCAGAGGTGAGCGTCCGTGTCGGCACGGATGAGTTGCAGGGTCATATGCACTTGTTTATCGGAGCGCGAGATTGATGCCCTCGAGAATGGCGTCAACGTTGAGTGCGCGGGCGATTTCCTGAAGCGGGCGATGAGCGCCTTTAAACTGCATGACGGAAGTGCGCGAGGTGATGCGCAGGGTGGAGTCCTTGGCGAGCATTGCGATGAGTTCGTCGCTCATGCCGTCGGCGAAGTATTCCTGGCGTGGATCGCCGGAGAGGTTGTCGAGGGGTATGACGGCGAGAGACCGAATGGAACTGACCGTCCCTTTGCGATGTCCGACGATCCATATGCCCGCCAGGATGAGAATCGCAAGAACGACAGCGCTGGGAATCGCCCACCTCGAAGACTGGAGGCCCTTCGATTCGTTCTTCTCTTCGGCAACAGGCACGATTGGATCGGGAGCAAGCTTGTCGTCATCCTTGGAGGGTTCCATGGCGACTTCGATTTTGCACATCCAGCGGTATCCGACCGTGGCCACGGTTTCGATATAACGCGGGTTGCGGATTTCATCGCCAAGCAGACGGCGAAGTTGCGCAATGGTGCGCGTCAGCGAGCTATCGGTAACGACGGCGTCGCCCC
>Ga0193726_1000168_pt1 | contig 90448 bp, 76 predicted proteins | sample H2c1metaG_FD_144928 | JGI IMG/M metagenome (GOLD analysis project Ga0193726, IMG submission 144928) | Soil microbial communities from a riparian zone of the East river system, Colorado, United States - H2c1 | ecosystem: Environmental > Terrestrial > Soil > Riparian zone | place: USA: East River... | reverse complement strand
CGCGAACTTGACGCCAGCGTCGGGGCGTCAGGACCACACGACTTCGCCGTACGCAACAACATCTCTCGTCCGCTCGCTGTTGATCGCTCACAAGTCTTTCAACTCGCCCTGCAACCCCTTCGCGCGCAAAACGCTGCCGCGTCCACCGCACCCCTCCCCGCGTCCGTGACGATCATGATACGCCCCTCTGGTGGGGTGGGATGGCGACAGTTCTAGATTTGATTTGGGTCGGCTGGCAACATTTTTCGGAAAATCCGAAATAAAAGACTCGACACCCCTGTCAACAAGCCGCCCGACGGGCAAATCACTTGAGCCGGTTTTTCGCCTTCGCTCGCCGGTCGTCATGCAGGGGTTGTGGACTCCTGATTGTTGAGCACCGTGCAAGCGCGCTCGACTCGGCAACCGCCTGATTACTTTTAATAGCTGTCCGACAGTGCGATACCTTCAAAAAGTTTGCCGGGGCCGCGAACCTTGTTCGCCGCGGGCTGTACGCGCCAGCTGGTCCAAAGCTTCTCGTCCCGTGTGCAGTACAAGAGATATTCGCTGGGGTTGCGCAACGATTGACGTCCCATGGCCTGACTGCAGGCAGAGACTTTGTTGAGGACGAGGACGTCCCTGATCTCCTGCGTAACCTCCAGCCAGGGACCGGGAAATCGCTCCGATGGCTTCGGCCGGGCATCGGCCGTGCCAAGCAAACACGTCAGACCCAAAAGCGTTAAGCCGCAACGAACAAACGCTCTGGTCGGCTTGTGCCGGGTTGATTCCATGATCGCTACTCCTTCCTGGAAATTCAGTGATGGACCAGCGCTGCGGCCTCATCGAGCCCGTGGACAGCCTTCGCTGATGCGGCTTCATTGGACCGCACGAACAGAAAACGGGACGCCACGGGTATTTTTGCGTCGGCGCTGCCATCCTGGCCGATGAGGACCAGTCCCGCTCCGCCATTGGCCACGGTTAAAATGACGGGCCCGCCCTTCCACCTCTTGATCGGCTCCATTCCGACGAGAAATTCACCGATCGGCTGGTCAAGATATTGAAGCCTGAGTTGCGGAGCGACCTCTGCAGCCGCAAGTCCAAAACCCAGCTGCTGAGCGCGGGCATAAATGTCTGCCAGCGACGCGGTATCGGTCTGAAAGCCGAGTTCGGCCGCCGACACCGCAACAAGCTCCACGTCGGTTTTCGTCGTGCTAACAGTAAAGGCCGGTCGGGCGAGAATTTCCTCAGCCTGGTCTCCGATGCCACAACCTGCCGCATCCAACGCGTTACGGAGGGCAAACGAATTTGCAAACGTCCCAACCGTAATCGTCTTCCACACCGGAACAGCATCGGCGGATCGGACTGGAATTGGCGGCCGATTTGCTGAAGGAATTTTCTTGAACGTCAAGTGGTTCCGCAGGACATCTCGCGCCGTGCATTGAGCACTGGCTTCGCTCGCAAACAGGACGATGAATGCGGTGCAGAGCATCGCAATAAAGAAAGTACCACGGTGCCATCCTGTCGAACAATGCGCTATGGCGCAGCAACCGACTTCCTTGCCAGCAGTTCGGCCCACGGCAACCCTTCTTGCGCATGCGATGGCGCGTGCGCAATACAATCCGACAATTGCTTCAGTATGGTCGGCCTCCCGGTTCGCTACCGGGTCAGCCTGTTATTCGAACATAATGTTTAGGTCGCACGGCAATCCAGGTTCTCGAGAACGCAACGCGTTGTGTTCAAACGCTTGCGGAACTGACCCGATATAGGATCAAAGGATACTGCGGTCGCGGCGTTGCCGTATGTGAACCAGTTTACATCCGCAGAAACATTTTTTTCTTGCCGGTATGTCGCCTGTTGGCACCGTTGAGACACGCCTCAGTGAAAATCCCGCGAAGGCGGCAGGATGCGCACGTTGCGCGGATGGCGGATTTTCTGGGCCGGGTTGTCGAGGTGCTCGCGCCGGTCGTCATGCAGCGGTTCGATCAGCGCCGGGCCGGCCGGCACGGCGGGTTTTCGCCGGAGCGCGTCATTGGCCAGGCCGACCAGATCATGCGAGCGATCGAACAATCGCTGGGCCACCAGATGGGTCACATGTTCCGGGCTGCTTTGAATATAGCCCTCGACCAGAATGAGCCGCGCGCCCATCACTTCCTTGCGGAAGTTTTCCATCACCTTCGGCCACACCACGATATTGGCGATACCGGTTTCATCCTCCAGCGTCATGAACACCACGCCCTTGGCGCTGCCCGGACGCTGCCGCACCAGCACCACCCCGGCGCAACGGATCCGGCGCCTGTCATTGACATGACAGACGTCTTTGCAGGCAACGACGCGTTCCCCAGTGAACATCGCCCGTAAAAATTCCATCGGATGGCCCTTCAGCGACAGCCGGATGGTCTGATAATCGGCGACCACCTGCTCCGGCAGCGGCATCAAGGGCAACGGCCGCGCATTCTCGTCGGGCTGCTCGCGCGCGGTGGCGATCTCGAACAATGGCAGCGGCACGTCATCGGGCAGACGCCGCGCCGCCCAAAGGGCGGCGCGGCGATCGAGCCCGATCGAGCGGAACGCATCGGCATCCGCCAGCAGGATCAGCGCGCGCTTGGGCAACGCGGTGTCGCGGGCGAAATCCTCCAGCGAGGTGAAGGGGCTGCGCAGCCGCGCGGCGGCGATGCGCTCGGCCCAATCTTCCGCAGGCGGGCTCTCACCGTCATTCCGGGATGCGCCGCCAGGCGCAGACCCGGAATCTCGAGATTCCCCGATGCGCAATTGCGCATCGGGGTTCACGCTTCGCGTGCCCCGGAATGACAGCAAGTTTTGCTTCAGCCGCTCTTCGTCCGGATCGGCCCATTTGAACCCGTCGATCTGGCGAAAGCCGAGCCGCACGGCACAATACTTCCCGTCACCCTCCTCCAGCGTGTTCTGCGCATGGCTGAACGACACGTCGATCTCGCGTACCTCGACGCCGTTCTTGCGGGCATCGCCGACGATCTGCGCCGGCGCGTAGAATCCCATCGGCTGCGAATTCAGTAACCCGCAGCAAAACGCATCGGGATGGAAATGCTTGAGCCATGACGAGACATAGACGAGCTGCGCGAAGCTCGCGGCATGGCTTTCCGGGAAACCGTAGCTGCCGAATCCCTTGATCTGATCGAAGCAGCTTTTTGCGAACACCGGATCGTAACCGCGCGCGATCATGTTGTTGACCATCTTGGATTCGAACTTGCCGATGGTGCCGACATTGCGGAACGTCGCCATCGCGCGGCGCAACCCGTTGGCCTCCTCGGAGGTAAACTTCGCGGCCTCGATGGCGATCCGCATCGCCTGTTCCTGGAACAGCGGCACGCCGAGGGTCTTGTGCAGGACCCTGCGCAATTCATCCTTGTCGCCATGGGCGGGCGATGGCGACGGATAGCTCACGTCCTCCTTGCCATTCCGGCGCCGCAGATAGGGATGCACCATGTCGCCCTGAATGGGACCGGGCCGCACGATCGCGACTTCGATGACAAGATCGTAGAATGTCCGCGGCTTCAGTCGCGGCAGCATATTCATCTGCGCGCGGCTTTCGACCTGGAACACGCCGAGCGACTCGCCTCTCTGCAGCATCCGGTAAACTTCGTCGTCATCCCTGGATTTGATATCGGCCAGCTCATAACGCTCGCCTTTATGATCGGCGATGAGATCAAAACATTTGCGGATGCAGGTCAGCATGCCCAGCGCCAGCACATCGACCTTCATCATGTTCAAGGCATCGACGTCGTCCTTGTCCCACTCGATGAAGGTGCGGTCGTCCATAGCGGCATTGCCGATCGGCACATAGGTATCGAGCCGATCCTGCGTCAGCACATAGCCGCCGACATGCTGCGACAGGTGGCGCGGGAATTCGACCAGTTCGGTGGCGAGATCGACGGCGAGTTCGACCATGGCGTTTTGCGGATCGAGCCCCGCCTGCCTGACCTGCATCTCGTCGAGGCCCTTGCCCCAGCTTCCCCACACCGTATCGGCCAATGCCGCGGTCACATCTTCGGTCAATCCCAGCGCCTTGCCGACGTCGCGGATCGCGCTGCGCGGCCGGTAATGAATCACGGTGGCAATGATCGCGGCGCGGTGACGGCCATATCTGCGATAGACATACTGCATCACCTCCTCGCGCCGCGAATGTTCGAAATCGACGTCGATGTCGGGCGGCTCCAGACGCTCCTTGGAAATAAAACGCTCGAACAAAAGATCGACCTTGGTCGGATCGACCGAAGTAACATCGAGCACATAGCACACGGCCGAATTCGCCGCCGATCCCCGGCCCTGGCAGAGAATTTTCTGGCTCCGCGCATAGCGGACGATGTCGTGCACGGTGAGAAAATAATGCGCGTATTTCAGTTTTCGGATCAGGCGCAGTTCCTTGTGCAAGACCTTTTTGGTCTTGGGTGAAATCCGGACCGGAAATCTTCGGTGCGCCCCCTGCCAGGTCAGATCTTCCAGATGGCGTTGCGCGGTCTTGCCCGGCGGCACCGGCTCGTCGGGATACTGATATTTGAGTTGCGCCAGCGAAAAATGGATGCGATCGGCAAACCGCATGGTTTCCGCGATCGCCTCCGGGATGTCGCGAAACAGCCGCGCCATTTCCCTGGCGGGCTTGAGATAGCGTTCCGCATTGGCTTCCAGACGCTTGCCGATGGCGTCGATGGTGGTCTTCTCGCGAATGCAGGTCAGGACATCCTGCAAGGGGCGGCGCGCGGGATGATGATACAATACCTCGTTGGTCGCCAGCAGCGGCACGCCGGCCGCCGCGGCGATGCGATGAAGCCGCATGAGACGGCGCCTGTCGTCGCCGCGGTACAACAGGCTCGCCGCAAGCCACACGCCGTCCGCGGAGCTGCGCTGCAATCGATCCAGAACCTGAAGCGCTTTTGCCGGCTCGAAACGATGCGGCAGCGTCAGTACCAGAAGCTGGCCTTCGGCAAATTCCAGGAGATCCTCGAGCCCAAGATGGCATTCGCCCTTCGCGGTATCATCCCCGCGCTTGCCGCGGGTCAGCAACTGGCATAGCCGGCCATAGGCGGCGCGGTCGCGCGGATAGACCAGAATATCCGGCGTGCCGTCCATCAAGACCAGGCGCGAACCGATCAGAAGTTTCGGCTTGTCTTCAACCGCGTGATTTTCAAGTTCCTTGTAAGCCCGCACCACGCCGGCCAGCGTGTTGTGGTCGGCGATGCCGATGACGGGAAGGCGCAGTTTGCTCGCCTGATGCACGTAATCCTGCGGATGCGAGCCGCCGTGCAGGAACGAAAAATTCGTCGTGATTCCGATTTCGGCATAACCGGGCATTGGCTCAGGGCTATTCATACGAACAGTCCATGCACGAACCAGTTGGAAGGAGCCGTCGTACCCTCCTCGTTGATGAGTTCGCTGCCGTAAAGCCCGTCCCGGTAAATCCAGAAACGCAAGCCGGCCTCATCCTCGACGCGGAAATAATCCCGGGTCAGAGCCTGGCCGTTCTGCTTCCACCATTCCATGGCGATGCGTTCAGGGCCCTCTACCCGCACCACCGCATGGGTCGCACGCCGCCAGGTGAAGTGGTGCGGAGGCCCGTCAGGAACCGTTGCAAAAGGCACCTTGATGGGCTCCGGCTTTTCAAACAGCCGCAGCGGCCGCAGCGGCGGCTCCCCTGCCACGCGCGCCGGCCAGACCGCGCATGCCGCGGCGGCAAGATGATGCTGCGCCGGCGCCGCCAGCACCGCGCGCTCCGGAATATGCGTATCCTGCGGCAGGTGCACGACCACGCGCTGTCCGCCGATGCGCGCGGCGATGCGATCGATCAGGGCGGCCAGTTCGTCATTGTCGTGCACATTGGCATCGAGATCGCGCTGCTGCTGCACGACGATTTCCGTACGGCTGGCGGACAGGCGAATGAGATCGAATCCGAAGCCGGGATCGAGCGGATCGCTCAAGGCATCGAGCCGCTCGCGAAACAGGCGGTCGATCATCCCGGCTCTGGTCACGGGCTGTCCGGTATCCACCGCGATTGCGCGTACCGCGCCATCGGTGCGAAAGAAACAGGCTTCCAGCCGCCGCGCACCCTTGCCTTGCTGCGCCATCGCCACCACCAGCATCTGCGCCAGCCTGGATAATGTCGCGGAGATCACGTCATCGGTCGCCACCGGCTCGGCAAAGCGCTTCTCCACGATGTAATCCGGCAGCGGCTTGCGGGGGCTGATCGGTGCGTCGCCCTGCCCCAGCGCCTGTTCCAGCAGGGTGGTAAAGCCAGCGCCAAACCTTGCCGTGATTTCATGCCGCGCGCGGGAGGCGACATCGCCGATGGTTTTCAGCCCGGCGCGGCGCAGGCCAGTGGTTATCGCGCCGCCGGCGCCGAGCGCCGACACCGGCAGCGGCTTGACCGCATCGGCTTCCTCGCCTTCACCGACGATGTGGCCATGGACATGACGCGTCATCGTCCGCGCGCACACGGCAGTGCCGGCGATGGCGGCGCTGACGGTAAAGCCTTGCGCGGTCAGGACGTCGCACACCAGCCGCATCATCGCGGCCTCGCCGCCGAACAGATGGACACAGCCGGTGATGTCGAGAAACAGGCCATGCGGGGAATCCAGCGCCACCAGCGGCGTGAAGCGGTCGCACCACGCCGCCATGGCGTTCAGCGCCCTGGCGTCGGCGGCCTCATCGGCATCGAAGACTTGCAGTTGCGGACAGATGGCGCGGGCATTGGCCAGCGGCAGGCCTATATCCAGGCCGAGATGGGCGGCGGCGTCATCCAGCGCGGAAATCTGCAGCGCATTGTTTTGCTTGGCGACGACAATGCTGGGATTAGCCGGCGCGGCGGTGTCCTGCCAAAGCTGGCGTTTGATGCGATCGGTGGGCAGGCGTGGCAGCCACAGGCTGAGGATACGCCGCCGGTTTCTCGAAAAGGCGCTCATCACATTTCCATTCCATGATCCACCGCCCAACAGGGCCATGACGGTTGCGGACAAGTTGCGCGTCGAACACCGGTGCACCCCATGCGCTCCAAGCCGCCGCAGGCAGTGATGACGCCGCAGGCATTGAAACCGCTGCAGGTGGCGAATGCGCCGCCCGCACGATCCACCTTGTCTCCGCCGTGGAGGGCGATGGCTCGGCCGCTACCCGCAGCAGCAGGCCGGTGACGCCTGACGCCTGCGCGGCCAGCGTCAGCTTGCGGCTGGTGACAAGATCGAGCTGCCGCGCTTCGCCCCAGACCTCCAGCACCACGACACCCAGCGCATCGCAGGCCAGCGCGTCGGCCGCCGTCTTCAACGCGGTGTCCACATCCGCCGCGCGCACGGTCACCAGGACACGCGGGTCGAGACCAAGTTCGACCAATCCGCTCATCGACAGCGCGCCCGATTCAATTTCGGCGAAATCCTGTCGCACCCAGACCATGGGCCGCCGGGCTGCCGCCCGCCCTGCAAGGCCCGCGACAAACCCGGTCGCCGCGGCACTTTGCCGGCCGGCCTCAGTGAACACCTCGTGCATCGCGCCCAGGGCGAGGCCGCCCTGCAGCGTCGCATCCACATCGGCATGGCCGAGCGCCACCCTGTCAGGCAGGTACGCATCGCCGTGCGCCTCGATGTGCTCGATGCTGCCGCGCAAAGTCGCAAGCGTGCTCATGCGTGCGCCGGTCATGCGCGCCGCTCCTTTGGAAGATGGTGGGCCGTTCACTGGGTTCTTATTGAACCCGTAGCTGGCTCAATTGTTCATGATATGTTCTAATATAAAGCTAACATGGCAGGAAGAGTCAATCGGGATCGATGACTTCGTGTTTCACCAGTGAAATCAACGCCTCCAGCGGTATCGGGACACGGGACAGCCGCGATGGCAAGGGCTTGGGCTTTCCGATCACCGCCCGTCACCGCATCTGCTGCGGCTGCCGATGCCGAGGCCAAGGCGCGAGAATATCAGCGCTTCGTCGATGATTTGAAGATTGCCGCGGAGGTGCTGAGAAAATCGGCGCGCGCGGCTTGGGTGGCGTGCCCCGGATGCTGCGCAGCGCACCCGGGTCCGCGCTCCGCGCGGCCCGAGCACAGGCTCCGCGATGCGCTGCTGATCCGGGGCCTATCGTTTCTCATGGGTCCCGGCTCTGCGGTGCACCGCCGAAGAGGCGCTGCACCGCGTCCGGGACACGAAGGCTTCAAGCCGCCGCGGCGAGGTTGACTGCGGCTTCCGCGAGCGTCGTCAGACTCGCGTCGGTCTTCTTCTCCTCCTGCAGGGTCTGGTCCAGCAGCCGGGCGGCGTCTTTCATGCCGAGCTGGGTGGCCCACTGTTTCAGCGTGCCATAACGGGAAATCTCGTAGTGCTCGACCGCCTGTGCGGCGGCAAGCATCCCGGCATCAAGCGCCTCGCAGCCCTTGTACTCGTCCATGATCTCCTTGCCCTCGTCGAGGATGCCCTGGATCGCGTCGCAGGTCTTGCCGCGCGCCGGCTTGTCGAGCAATTCGAAAATCTGTTCGAGGCGCTCGACCTGGCCTTCGGTCTCGCCGCGATGCTTTTCGAACGCCGCACGCAGCTTGTCGGATTGGGCCGCCTTCGCCATTTTCGGCAGCGCCTTCAAAATCTGCTTTTCGGCAAAATAAATGTCCTTGAGGGTATCGAGGAAGAGATCGTTGAGGTCTTTGTCTTTTTCTTTTGCGGCCATGGTGCACTCCATTGGTGAGCTAAGTGAGATACGGGATGTCCCCCGCGTCTCAACGCCACCTCTTGTGCAATGTTCCGAGCATCGTGACGACGATCGGCGCGCCGCGCCTGACGTCGCCCGATCGACATATCGAGTGGAGGCATCACGCCGCCAGCGTGTTCTCGACCAGCTTGATCCAGTACGAGGTGCCGAAGACAATCGCGTCATCGTCGAAATTGTAGGCCGGGTGATGCAGCCCGGCGCTGTCGCCGTTGCCGCAGAAGATGAACGCGCCCGGCCGCGCCTCCAGCATATAAGCGAAATCCTCCGCGCCCATCAGCGGCGGCGTCTCATGAACATTGGCCTCGCCGGCGATCTCTTTCGCCACCCGTGTCGCGACGTCGGTCTGCGAGGCATGATTGACCGTCACCGGATAGCCGCGTTCGTAAACCAGATTGATCTTCGCGCCCGTGATCTGCGCCACGCCTGCGACGACTTCGCGCACCCGCTTCTCGACCAGTTGCCTGACTTCCGGGATCAGGGTGCGGACCGTGCCCCTCAGCTCGGCGGTTTGCGGGATCACGTTGCGCGCATTGCCGGCATGGAACTCGCACATCGAAATCACGGCCGATTCCAGCGGGTCGACGCTGCGCGACACGATCGTCTGCAGCGCCGTGATCAGCTGCGCGCCGACCAGAACCGAATCGATGCATTTGTGCGGACGCGCCGCGTGCCCGCCCAGCCCTTCGATCCGGATATCGATGGAATCGGTCGCCGCCATGATCGGACCGGACCGGATCGCGAACGAGCCGATCGGAATTCCCGGACCGTTATGCATGCCATACACCTGATCGATAGCGAAGCGGTCCATCAGCCCATCCTTGATCATGGCGGCGGCACCGGCGCCGCCCTCTTCCGCCGGCTGGAAGATGACGACCGCATCGCCGGCGAAATTCCGGGTCTCCGCCAGATAGCGGGCGGCGCCGAGCAGCATCGCGGTATGCCCGTCATGGCCGCAGGCGTGCATCTTGCCCGGCGTCTTGGACGCGTAAGCCAGATTGGTATCCTCCTCGATCGGCAGCGCATCCATGTCGGCGCGCAGCCCGATCACTTTTGTTTCGCCCTTGCCTGCGGGTTTGCGGCCCTTGATGACGCCGACCACGCCGGTACGGCCGAGACCCGTGGCGACTTCGTCGCAACCGAACTCCCGCAGCCGGTCCGCGACGAATGCCGCAGTGCGATGCACGTCGTACAACAACTCGGGATGGGCATGGATATCCCGGCGCCAGGCCTGGATATCGGGTTGCAGATCGCCGACGCGATTGATGATGGGCATGGGAATTCTCGGTTCGGGATTGAGGTGCGTTGTCTTGTCTAGCACTCCTCTGGCGGCTGTACAGCGGGCCTTAGCGACGCTATGGGCTGCTATGGCTAATGCCCAAAAGCGGGCACACGGTGATAACTTATGACGCAACTTGAGGGTGATTTCGACTATATCGTCGTCGGCGCAGGCACCGCCGGCTGCATCGTCGCCAACCGGCTGTCGGCCAATCCCGCCAACCGTGTCCTGATCCTGGAGGCCGGCGGCAACGACAACTGGATCTGGTTTCACATCCCGGTCGGCTATCTCTTTGCGATCGGCAATCCGCGTTCGGACTGGATGTTCCGGACCGAGCCGGAAGCCGGTCTCAACGGCCGCTCGCTGGCCTATCCCCGCGGCAAGGTGATCGGCGGCTCGTCCGCCATCAACGCGATGATCTCGATGCGCGGGCAAGCCGCCGATTATGACCACTGGCGTCAGCTCGGCCTGTCCGGCTGGGGCTGGGATGACGTCAAGCCTGCGTTCCGGCGGCTCGAAGACCATTTTCTCGGGGAGAGCGAGCATCACGGCATCGGCGGCGGCTGGCGGATCGAAGCCCCAAGGCTGTCCTGGGCCATCCTGGACGCGGTCGGCGATGCCGCGGAAGAAATGGGTATCCGGAAAATTCCGGATTTCAATACCGGCGACAATGAGGGCGTCGGCTATTTCCACGTCAACCAGAAGCGCGGACGCCGCTGGTCTTCGGCGCGAGGCTTTTTGAAGCCCGCATTGAAGCGTCCCAATCTGCGTCTCGAAAAAAATGTGCTGGCCGATCGCCTGATTGTCGAGCAGGGGCGCGCCGCCGGCGTGCGTTTCATTCAAGGCGGCCAAGGCGGCGAAGTCGTCGAGGCCCGCACCAAGGGCGAAGTGATCCTGTGCGCCGGTTCGATCGGATCGACGCAGGTGCTGCATCGCTCCGGCATCGGACCAGCGGAGTGGCTGGCGCCGCTCGGGATCGGATGCGTGCTCGACCGGCAGGGTGTCGGGCGCAATCTGCAGGATCATCTGCAGCAACGCGCGATCTACCAGGTCGATGGCGTTCGCACGCTCAACGAGACTTATTATTCGCTGGTGAGGCGCGGGCTGATGGGCCTCGATTATGCCTTCCGCCGCCGCGGTCCGCTGACCATGGCGCCGTCGCAGCTCGGCATTTTCACGCGTTCGGACCCGCGTCGCGAGCGCGCCAACATCCAGTTCCACGTGCAGCCGCTATCGCTCGACAAGTTCGGCGATCCCCTGCACCGCTTCCCGGCGATCACGGTGAGCGCCTGCAATCTGCAGCCGACGTCGCGCGGCACCGTGCGCATCCGCTCGGCTGAACCGGCGGAGGCGCCTGCGATCGCGCCGAATTACCTTGCGACCGGCGAAGACCGCGAAGTCGCCGCCGACGCCATCCGCACCACCCGCCGCCTGATGAAACAGCCCGCGCTCGCGCCCTATCACCCGCAGGAATTCTTGCCGGGCCCAGCGGTCGGTGACGACGATGCGGCGCTGGCGAAAGCCGCCGGCGATATCGGCACCACGATTTTCCATCCCGTAGGAACCGCGAAGATGGGCACGGCCAGCGATCCTTTGGCCGTGGTCGATGAACGGCTGCGGTTTATTGGCCTAGCCGGGCTTCGTGTCGTCGATGCCTCTGTGATGCCGACGATCACCTCGGGGAATACCAACACACCCACCGCGATGATTGCCGAAAAGGGCGCGGCGATGATCCTGGAAGATTCGCACATGTAGCCGATCACGGAATCGTCATCGTCCGACCGCCACCCGTCGCGACATCCGGGAATAAACCCAGCCCTCGCCCGATCCAGTCCCCACAACCCAATCAAGGGTCCATGGAGATTGGCGATGAGCGAATTCGATCACGACCACAATGACGAAGGACGCGGCGTCAGCCGCCGCCGGGTGCTGGAATGCATGACCTGGGCCGGCACCGGCGTGCTGTGGACCGTTTCGGGCGGCGTGCCCCGTTCGCTGGGGCTGGTCGGTTCCGCGCAGGCGGCCGAGGCGGCCGGCATGACGTTCCTGCAGATCAGCGACAGCCATGTCGGCTTCGACAAGCCGGCCAATCCCAACGCGCTCGGAACGCTGGAAGAGGCCATCGGCAAGATCAACGCGATGCCGGTGAAGCCGTCGTTCATGATTCACACCGGCGACATCACCCATTTGTCCAAGGCGGCCGAGTTCGACAACGCCGATCGCATCATCTCGCAGGCCAAGCTCGACGTACATTACGTACCCGGCGAGCACGATTTCATCGATGAAGAGGTCAAGCTCTACAAGGAGCGCTACGGCCGCGGCACCAAAGGCGCCGGCTGGTATTCGTTCGACGCCAACGGGGTCCACTTCATCGGCCTCGTCAATGTGGTGGACCTCAAGGCCGGCGGCCTCGGCAATCTCGGCACCGAGCAGCTCCAATGGCTTGAGGATGATCTCAAGGGCAAATCGAAATCGATGCCCATCGTCGTGTTCGCCCATATTCCACTGTGGACGGTCTATCCGACCTGGGGCTGGGGCACCGAGGACGGCGCCCGCGCGCTGGATTACCTCAAGGGCTTCGGTTCGGTGACGGTGCTCAACGGCCACATCCACCAGGTGATGCAGAAGGTCGAGGGCAACGTTACCTTCCACACCGCGCGCTCGACCGCGTTTCCGCAGCCGGCGCCGGGTACCGCCCCCTCGCCCGGGCCGATGAAGGTCGCCGACGACAAGCTCCGCGGCCTGCTCGGTGTTGCCAGCATCAACTTCAAGCCGGGCGATCAGCGCCTCGCCATCATCGACACCCCGCTGCAGGGCTAAAGGAAAATTCGTGATGGCGTCACTAGCTCTGCGCAGCCTTGGCCGATTGGCCATCGCCGCGGCAATATCGCTCTGTCTCAGCGGCGTCCGCGCCGCGGAGACGACCAACGTGATGATCGACAATTTCACCTTTGAGCCGGCACAGCTCACGGTGAAGGTCGGCACCACCGTCACCTGGAAAAATCGCGATGACATTCCACACACGGTGGTGTCAGCGGGAAAATTCCGATCGAAGACGATGGATACCGACGACAGCTATTCGTTCACGTTCACGGCGGCGGGCGATTACAAGTATTTTTGTTCGCTGCACCCGCATATGACAGGGACGATCAAGGTTGAGTAGCGGGCGAAACCAAGGCATCACAGCGATGCCCGGCCGGTGGATTCAAGCCGGCCGGGCACCCGCATTTTCTGCCAAAGCCGGGCAAAAGGCGATGCCGGTGAACAGTTCGGACGACAATCCCGAAAAGGCGCGGCGCTTTCGCGACGCCGCGCTGCCGCATCTCGACGACGTCTATACGCTGGCGCGCTACCTGCTTCGCGACGCCGCCGACGCCGAGGACGCGGTGCAGGAGTGCTATCTGCGGGCGCTGAGGCATTTTGACAGCTATCGCGGGCCGGCGATGAAGCCCTGGCTGTTCGCCATCCTGCGCAACGTCTGCCGCGCCGAATTTGCGCGGCGGGCAAGTTCACCGACCGCCCCGATCGACGATGTGCCCGATGACGCGGAGCAAACGCCGCTCTGGCACGAGGCGCAGGAAACGCCGGAGGCGCAGATGTTACATCGATGGGATTCCACAACCATAGGCCGGCTGGTGGCGGCGCTGGCCGAGCCGTTTCGAGAGACCTTGGTGCTGCGCGAGATTCACGATCTATCCTACCGGGAAATCGCCGACATCGTCGGCGCGCCGGTTGGCACCGTGATGTCGCGTCTCGCCCGCGCCCGCGCCATGCTGCGATCAGCCTGGATGGCGGAAGAGGAGCAACCGAAATGACGTGCGACGAGGCCGAAATTCTTCTTCACGCGCTGATCGACGGCGAGCTTGACGCCGGGCACGCGCGCGCCGTCGAAGACCATATCGCAGGCTGCCCGCGCTGCGCCGCGCAGCTTCATGCCTATCGCGAGATGAGCAAGGCGGTCGCCGGCGCCGATTTGCGTTATGCGGCTCCGCCCGAACTGCGCCGCCGCATCGAGGCCTCACTGCCGCAAGCGCGGGTGCCGAACCGGCGTGCGGTGCTGCGGGGATTTGCGATGGGATCGGCGGTATCGGCGATCGCGGCGACCGGTCTCGTCGCCATCATCCTGCGCAGCGATGACGAAGCGCGCATCGAGTCCGAAGTGGTCTCGGCGCATCTGCGCTCGTTGCAGGCAGGACATCTCACCGACGTGCTTTCCACCGACCAGCACACGGTGAAGCCCTGGTTCAACGGCAAGCTGGACGTGGCGCCGCCGGTGATCGACCTCACCGCGCAGGGCTTCACGCTGATCGGCGGCCGGCTCGATTACGTCGACACCCGCCCGATCGGCGCTATCGTCTACCGGCGGCGCGCGCATGTGATCAATCTGTTCGTCGCTCAGACCGCCAGCGCCGAACGCCGCGCGGCCAAAATCGAAACCATCCAGGGATTCAATATCAGGCGCTGGAGCGAGCGGGGATTGAACTACTGGGCAGTCAGCGATCTCGCCGCCGACGAACTCGCCGAGTTCGGCGATAAATTCGAGGCCTCGATGAAGACTGGGACGGCGGGGTAATTTTCAACCTGTCGTCTCGGCGCAATGCGCTGCGCTATTGTTGCTCCTACCATATGACTGCGAGATCGGACGCGACCCCTTAGCCCGCGACGTGCAGGTTGAGGCCCGCGCGCTTTTGCAGGTAACCGATCACGCTGAAGAGGTTCTTGGCTTGCGGATTGCCGCGTGGTCCGAACATGCGGATCAGGCTCTTGGGCGGCGCGCCGGTCGCTTCGCCAAGCTTTTCGAAGCCGACCGTCGCCTTGATGTAGTCGCGCAGGATCGTCTTGCCAGTATCAACATCACCGCTCAGCATTGCATCAATGCCTTCGCGAAGAAGAGCCTCGGCGAATTTCTTGTCGGCCTTGACCCGACCCTGCACCAATTCCTTGAAGCTTTTTGTTTTTGCCATCGTCCGTCTCCGTTCAACCTGGTCCGCGCTTGCCCCGCTTGTAGTCCCGCCAGTAAGCGTGCGCCGCATCGATATCGCGCTGTTGCCGCTTCTTGGTTCCGCCGCTCTGCAGGACGATGATCTTCTCGCCATCGCGCCCGAAATAAATCCGGTAGCCCGGACCAAAATCGATCCGGCACTCCAACACACCTTCGCCCACGCCTTTGACGTTGGAGAGATTGCCCTGCTCCATGCGGGCAAGCCCGCGGGCGATCTTGGCGCTGGCCGCCGCGTCCAGTTCCGCGAACCACTCGGCGAAGGGTTCCTCACCGCTCGCGGCGACGTAGTAGCGGATATCGAGCATAGGCAAATAGTAACATATATGTTACCCTTTGCAAGCGCAAAGATGCTGGGGATCGGAGACGCCATGTGAGAGTGGAAATGTCGCCCAGACCGCCAGCGCCGAACGCCGCGCGGCGAAAATTGAAACCATCCAGGGATTCAATATCAGGCGCTGGAGCGAGCGCGGATTGAACTACTGGGCGGTCAGCGATCTCGCCGCCGGCGAGCTTGCTGAGTTCGGCGAGAAATTCGAAGCCTCGATGAAGACGGAGACGTAAGGTTAACGAAGTATCGAGTGAGAAGGCAGCAGAACACGCCCTGAGATTGCGCAAAAGGTCTCGGCAGCTATACTCATGGCATGAAGTGGGCCTTGCGCATCATAGCGGGATTGGTGGCGTCTATCGTTGCAGGATTGGGGGCGTTCATCGTCATCACGCCGGCAGGCCAAATCATCTGGGCTGGCACTATGACGGCTATGTTTTCTCCAGCTGCGCCAGCATTGTTGGAGCATGTAAGCGGCGCGAGCGGCTGGTTCGGCGGATGTCCTCCTGGAAAGGAGGAGCCAGCAAGAATGGGGGGCGAGGCACTGTCGCCGGAGCTCAATCAGAAATTGGCGGCGCAATTTCCTCCCGGATCAAGTGCCGATTCTCTCGTTCGAACGCTGACGGCGCAGGGCTTCAAACTCAACGGGTCGTGCCAAACCGATTCGACGATTCATCGCGCCGGATTCGGCGGCCCGACTCGTGGCTCTGTCTTTGAAACCCGCGCCGAGATTTACTGGAAGACAGCAGGCGACACCGTCGTCTGGACCAAGGGATTTGTGATGTTCGTCGGCTTATAGCGTCGTCAAGCCGACTTCCTTACCGCGTTGTCGACCAGGGTCTTGCCCAATGACCAGATCGCGCCGGGGACCTTATGGCTGGAGGCGATGACGGAATCGAACGCCGTTTCGATCCAGTTGCAGTCTGCTTCGGTGATGGTCAGCGGCGGCAACAGCTTGATGGTGTGGCTGCCATGGCCGGAGACTTGCGTCAGGATCTTGTGATCCTTGAACAGCGGCACCGTGATGAGCTGACAGAACAGACCCTTGTTGGCGGTTTCGAGCAGGTTCCACGACGCCTTCAGCGGCAGCGACTTTGGCGGGCCGAACTCCACGCCGATCATCAGTCCCTTGCCGCGGACCTCTTTCATCAATTCATAACCGGGAACCATCCGGGTCAGCGCCAGCCGCAGTTCGGCGCCGCGTTTGGCGGCCGCCTCGATCAGCTTTTCGGATTCGATCACTTCAAGTGTCGCAATTCCCGCCGCCATCGCCAGATCGTTTTTCGCGAATGTCGATCCATGCACGACCGCGCGATCCATCTGATTGAAGATCTTGTCGAAGATGCTCTTGCGGGTGAGCAACGCACCGACCGGAACATGACCGCCCGACAGCGCCTTGGCGATCAGCACCATGTCGGGCTCGACGTTCCAGTGCTCCACCGCGAGGAACCTTCCGGTCCGCCCGATTCCGGTTTGAATTTCGTCGGCGACCATCAACGTCCCGTACTTGCGGCAAAGCGCTGCGGCGCCCGGCAGAAATTCGTCCGTGGGCATGTTGACGCCCTTGCCCTGGATCGGCTCGACGATAAAAGCGGCGACCTGGCGCGACGACAGCGCCTGCTCCAGAGCGGCGAGATCGTTGAAGGGAATCGACGAGCATCCAGGCAGCAGCGGCTCGAAACCGCCGCGGAAGTTCGGATCGTCGGTGAGCGAAAGCGCGCCGTAGGACAATCCGTGGAATGCATGGGCGCAGTACACGATGCCCGGCCGGCCCGTCGCGCCGCGTGCGAACTTGATCGCAGCTTCGACACATTCCGCTCCGGAATTCGCGAAAAACACCTTGTCCAGATAGGGTACGAATTTCAGCAGGCGTTCGGCCAGCACGCCCGCGAGCGTCGAAACATCGAGTTGCACAAGGTTGGGCAGATCGCTATCGAGAACGCTCTTCAATGCCTGGCGCAAGGCCGGATGATTCCGGCCAACCGCAAAAACGCCAAAACCACTCAATAGATCAAGATAGCGCGCGCCATCGCGATCAAACAGGTACTGGCCCTGCCCCTTCTGAAAGCCGACATCGTAACCAATTGTCTTAAGGACTCGTACAAGTTGCTCATTTAGATAGCGCGCATGCATGGAACTGCGCTGCGACTGCCGGTCCACAAACATCTCGGAAACGTCTAGATTTGGATATAGCATTGGCTACATACTTCGGTTGATGGCCATTTCGTCAACTGAAAACGCTCAATGCGGCGTTTTGCCCTCAACTACTTAAGCACAGGTTTAAACCATGTTGCACTGCCCACGAAACATGATGATGCGTACAGTAGCATATTGCGGATTTTTTTTGGCTATCTGCTTCACGCCTGCGTTGGCGGCGGATCCCACAGGTGACTGGAAGGTGGCGGATGGTGTCGCCAACATCCGGGTTGCGGAATGCAATGGAAGCATGTGGGGCGCGGTTGCATGGGAGAAAGCGCCCGGCGGTCGCGACAAGAGCAATCCCGATGCCTCAAAACAGAGCAGGCCAACCCTGGGAATGCCGATCCTGATCGACATGAAGAAGAAGGCTGGCGTCGATCAATGGGAAGGCCAAGTTTATAACGCCAAGGACGGACAATTCTACAGTTCGACGATCAAGCCCGTGGGTTCCGACCAACTTGAAATTCAGGGTTGCGTGCTGGGCTTCCTCTGCGGCGGCGAAACCTGGACCCGCGTCGCAGGGCCTATACCCTCCAGCCCCGCCAACAGCATGGCCAAGGGCGGGCCCAAGACTGCGGGGGCGCCTCTACCCAAGCCCGCCGCGCCACAGACAACCACAGCACCCAAACCCGCTGTGCCGTCGACAACCACAGCGACGGCGCCGCCGAAGACCACGGCACCCGTCAACCCGGCTCCCAAGGCGGCGCCCGGTCAAAAACTGCAGGCGACCGCGCAACCCGCCGATACGGTTGGCGATATCTGCCTACTCCCCGACATCGCGGGGTTTACCCATTAGCGCCGGCTGGAACAGCAGTACCGCGGCCAGTGTCGTGACCAGCGAGAGCGCCAACAGCTTGCCCATGCTGGCCGTACCGGGATGACTCGACAGCCACAGGCTTCCGAACGCCGTGGCTGTCGTCAGCGCGCTGAAAAATATCGCTCGCGTCAGGCTCGACTGCAGCAGATTCGTTCTACCCGACCGCCAAGCCGTAACGTAGTAAATCTTGAACGCGACGCCGACGCCGAGCAATAGCGGCAGTGCGACGATGTTGGCGAAGTTGAGCGGCAGCCCGATCAGCACGCAGATTTCCAGCGTCACCGCCCCCGCCACCAACAGCGGGACCAGCGTCAGCAACACGTCGGTGATTCGGCGCAGCGCAAGCCACAGCAGAAGACCGATCACGATCAGCGCCGTAATGCCGGCGTGGATGAAGGCCTTTACGACGGTTTCACCGGATTTGAGAATCGACACCGGTCCGCCGATCGCGTTCGGTTCAGCGGTCAGAACCGCGGCTGCGAACTTGCGCAGGGTGTCATTGTCGTTGGGATCTCCGCGCGGCAGCGCTTCGACGCGAATCAGGCCGTCCTTGGTTTTCCACGAATTCACCAGATCGGCCGGCAGCGTCTTCAGGCTGACCGGCTGCGCCTGCAGCGAGTTCTTGATCTGGTCGAGCATTATCTTCAATGGCGAAACGAAAATAGCCTGCGTCTTGTCTCGCGTGGCCTGATTGGAGTCGGCAAGCTTCGACAGCGCGTCGGCAAGCCGCCGCGACGCCACCGCGCCCGGCCCCTTTGCATCGCCGGCGACCTTGCGCAAGTTCTCCGCCGATCCTTTCAAGGCTTCGATATTCTCGGCGTCGGACGGCGCAGCATCAATCGAGTCCGGGTTGAGCGCGGGATTGAGAACTTTGGCGCCCTGGCCGATGAGCCGCAGTTTTGCCGGCTGATCTTCGGGCACAAAACTGTCCAGTGACATGGTGCGCAGCACTTCCGGCACCTTCGCCAGTTTCTCTTCAATCTTTTTCGCGTCGGCTTCCGAGTTCGTCATCACATTGATGGCGTTGGCGCCGGTGTTCGGGTCCTTCCTCAAATCCAGGAATGTCGCGATCGACTCCACCTTGGGACTGCGCAGATTGATCGGGTTGAAATCGAACTGCAGGAAATAGAGCAGCGGCAGGCCGGCGACCGCGATGAAAAGCGTGCCGGCGATAATGATGACGCGATGCTTTTCGAGGAAATAATCGACCGGCGCCAGGAACGCATAGCCGACGGGATCGCTTTCTCCGGGAGGATTGAGCAGCCTCAGCAGCGCCGGCAGCACGGTGATGCTGGTCAGGAAGGCAACCAGCATCCCTACCCCGGCGATCTTGCCGAGTTCCGAAATGCCTTTGTAGTCGGTTGGCAGGAACGACAGAAATCCGGCGGCCGTCGCCATCGCGGCGAGCGAAAGCGGGACCGCCGAGCGTTCCGCCGCCTGCTGCAGCGCAAGCCGCAGATCGTCGGTCTTGAAGCGCTCCGACCGGTAGCGGACGCTGTACTGGATGCCGAAATCCACGCCCAATCCGACGAACAGAACCGCGAATGCGATCGAGAGCAGGTTCAGCGAGCCCACCATCCACAGTCCGGCGGCGGTGGTGATCGAAAGGCCGATAAAGAGGTTGAGAAACACCGCGGAGATGATCTTCGCGGAATGCAGCGCCATCCAGAGAATCAACAGCACCACCAGCACGGTGCCGATCCCGTTGAAGATCGCGCCATCCGCAACGGTGGCGAATTCTTCGTTGGCGATCGGAACCGGCCCGGTCAGCCGCACCCGTGCGCCGAATTCACCGGCAAGATTGAGATCCTGGGCGGCCTGCCTGATGGCGTCGGTGGCATCCTTGCCCGGCTCCAGCGCATTGAAATCGAGAATCGGCCTGAACTCGATGAAGGAGCGGCGATCGGCGTCGGTCAGCGGCTTGTCGCTGACGAGTTCGCGCCACGAGAACGTCCCGGAACCCTTGTTCAGCACGTTCTCGACGGTCTGGGCGATCTGCGTGAATGGGCGCTCGGTATTATCGAGCTTGATTTGTCCGCGCCTGACGCCGGCGAGCCCGGTTTCCAGCGCGCCGGTCAGTCCCCGGATACTGGGATCGCCGGCCATGATCTCGATCAGCGGTGCTGCGGCCTCGAACTGCCCGGTCACCCGGCCGACCTCCGCCACCGGGAGGAACAGCAGCCCGTTCTTTTCAAAGAATTCTCCGGCACCGAGCTGCTGGACCGATTCGAAATGCTGGGTATCGCCGGACAATTTCCGTTCGAGCGCGGCAGCCGCAGCGCTGGTCAGTTCCGGCGTCGGGGCATCGATGACGGCCAGGATCGTTCTTTCCCGATCGAACGCCTTTTCGAATTGGTTGTCGCGCTTACGCCAGTCCAGGTTGGACGAGATCAGGGTGTTGATGTCGGTGTTGATGGTGAAGTTCCGGGCCGTGTAAACGCCCGCCGCCACCGCGAGGATAAGTGCGACCAATACCGTGAGAGAGGCAAACCGCGTGCAAGCTTTGACAATCGATACGACGATACGAGTCAGCACATTTCTTCTTTCTAATGTTGAGGAGCTTGCCGGAAACGCCCGCTGTCTAGCGGAGTTCCAGGGGCCGATCTAATGTTGTTTTTGAGCTTTTCTTCGAGAGCACGAAGAACGTGATCAAGAGCACGAACAAGTAGCGCAAAACATGCCCAAACTGCGCTCAGAGGCTCACATTATCGGGACCGGCTAACGGCAAAATGACCAAAAAAGAGGGTTTCTGGCCCTGTTCGCCCCGATTTTATCGGAAGATGTATCCTGTTACCTTTTATCGGCCCGCGCCCGCAGCCGATGGTTGCAGGGATCCGCCTTTCCTAGCCCATGCTTTTTTGACACAAAGCGCTGTGACCCCATGTGCTTAGATGAGATAGGCGCAAACCTGGTCACGGTGCGGGTATTGCAGATATTCAAACCGCCCGGAGATACAGAATGAGCTTGGTACAATTGCGTAACGGACGTCCCATGGAAGTATATCTGGCGCAGCCCCGCGGATTTTGCGCGGGAGTCGTGCGTGCAATCGAGATCGTCGAGCGTGCGCTCGAGAAGTATGGCCCGCCGGTCTACGTGCGCCATGAGATCGTCCACAACAAGTACGTGGTCGAAAGCCTGAAGAACAAGGGCGCGATCTTTGTCGAGGATTTGTCGGAGGTGCCGCCGCTCGCGGTCACCGTATTCAGCGCCCACGGCGTCGCCAGGAGCGTGGAGGAGGAAGCCGCGGTCCGCGGCCTGCCGGTCCTCAACGCCACCTGCCCGCTGGTGACCAAGGTCCACAACCAGGGCAAACGGTATATGTCGAAGGGCCGGGCGTTGATCCTGATCGGCCATGCCGGCCACCCCGAGGTCGAGGGAACCATGGGCCAGGTTCCCGGCCCCGTGCTGCTGGTCCAAAACGTCGATGACGTGGCGGAACTGACGCTACCGGCGGACACCCCGGTGGCCTATATCACCCAGACCACGCTCAGCGTGGATGACACAAAAGACATAATTTCTGCCCTTCAGCAGCGATTTACAGATATTCAAGGCCCGGACATACGGGATATCTGCTATGCGACACAGAACCGCCAATCTGCGGTAAGGGACCTTAGCAAGCTGGTAGACGTTATCCTGGTGGTGGGGGCCGCCAATAGTTCCAACTCAAACAGACTTCGCGAAATCGGCACTGAGGTCGGGGTCGCGAGTTATTTGATTGCCGATGGCAGCGAACTGAACCCGGATTGGCTGAAGGACGCCAAAGCTGTCGGTATCACCGCCGGCGCCTCGGCGCCCGAAGTTCTGGTCGACGACGTGATCGAGGCTCTGAGACGAATAGGACCCGTTACGGTGTCGGTGCTTCCAGGCCGGGAGGAGAATATCGAATTCCGGCTTCCGGCTGAACTGACGGCGGGCTGATCCACTTCTCTACTAAGTCCAGAAAGAAACTTGTAATGGCAATACCGTTCTTCAAGGAAATCCGTATCGGCGGCTACCTGATCAAGCAGAAGATGCTTGGCCGGAAGCGTTATCCGCTGGTGCTGATGCTCGAGCCGCTGTTCCGCTGCAACCTCGCCTGCGTCGGCTGCGGCAAGATCGACTATCCCGACGCGATCCTCAATCGCCGCATGTCGGCGCAGGAATGCTGGGATGCCGCCGACGAATGCGGCGCGCCGATGGTGGCGATCCCCGGCGGCGAGCCGCTGATCCACAAGGAAATCGGCGAAATCGTCCGCGGTCTGGTGGCGCGAAAGAAATTCGTGTCGTTGTGCACCAACGCGCTGCTGCTGGAAAAGAAGCTCGACCTGTTCGAGCCGTCGCCATATCTGTTTTTCTCGGTGCATCTGGACGGTTTGAAAGACCACCACGACAAGGCCGTCTCGCAGAAGGGCGTGTTCGATCGCGCGGTCTCGGCGATCAAGGCCGCCAAGGCCAAGGGCTTCACGGTCAACGTCAATGCCACGATCTTCGACGGACACGCGGCGGAGGACATCGCCAAATTCCTCGACTTCACGACGGAACTCGGCGTCGGCGTTTCAATGTCGCCGGGCTACGCCTATGAGCGCGCGCCGGACCAGGAGCACTTCCTCAACCGCACCAAGACCAAGAAGCTGTTCCGCGACGTGTTCGCGCTCGGCAAGGGCAAGACCTGGAATTTCATGCATTCCGGCCTGTTCCTGGATTTCCTTGCGGGCAATCAGGACTACGAATGCACCCCATGGGGCATGCCGGCACGCAACATTTTCGGCTGGCAGAAGCCCTGCTATCTGCTCGGCGAGGGCTACACCAAGACCTTCAAGGAATTGATGGAAACGACGGACTGGGAGACCTACGGCACCGGCAAGTACGAGAAGTGCGCCGACTGCATGGCGCATTGCGGCTACGAGCCGACCGCGGCCAACGCAGCCCTGAGCAACCCGTTGAAGGCGATGTGGGTGGCGCTGCGCGGCGTGCGGACCACGGGTCCGATGGCGCCCGAGATCAATCTCGATAACCAGCGCCCGGCGCAGTACATCTTCTCGGCGGAGGTGCAGAAGCGCCTGTCAGATATCCGCCGCGACGAGGCCCTCGCCGCCCAGCAGAAAGCCTCGACAGCCGCGTAGGCTACGCAGCGCGCGATTGAAATCGATCCCGGTCGAGACCAGCGCGCGCAGCGTCGTCGGGTTGCGCGCGACGCCGCGCAGAACCTTGCGCAGATCGATGTCGCCGTTCGGCTTGATCGCGCTCATCGCCAGGGCCGGCAACGCACGGCTGGCCGGATCGCTGATGACGCGCAGCGCCGCGAACGGAAGGCCCGCCTCGGCCGCATAGGCGGCTGCGATGTGGCTCTCCATGTCGACGGCTGCAGCCCCCGTCTCGGAGCGTAGTGCCGCTTTGCAGGCCGTCGCCGCGATCACCTGTTCCACCCCCGCCAGAACGCCCCGGACCACACGCCGGCGTCGCAGGGCGGCGCTGGCGATCATTTCCTCGTTGAGCGCAAGACCGGCCAGAAAGCGGGTATCGCCGGCAAAGACCTCGGTCGCCACCACCACGTCGCCGGACTTCAGCGACGGATCGAGCCCGCCGGCGACGCCGAAAGAGATAACGCCCCTGAATGTCGATGAATCCAGCGTCGCGAGCAGCGCGCGCAATTGCTGCGGATCGCTGGAGCTGCAGATGACGATCATGCCGGGCCCGGCCGCTATGCGGGCCTCCTGCACCAGACCAGTCACAATAAGGACCGGCCGCGGATCAATTCGATTGCCCGCGAACGTGTCTCGCCCCGCCCCCAACTTCACATCCCGACCCCTACCACCCTGCTGTTGGTGTTCCTGAGATTTCGATACCGCGCCAACGCCCAGAGCGGAAAGAACTTCGGATAACCATGATAGCGCAGATAAAACACCCTCGGAAAGCCTGTTGCCGTGTACCGCTGCTCGTCCCACAACCCTTTTTCGGTCTGTGTGCCTTTTAGGTACTCCACGCCTCGTGCGACCGCCGGATGCCCAACCTCGCCCGCCGCCATCAGGCCAAGCAAGGCCCATGCCGTTTGCGAGGCGGTGGTGGGAGCGCCCTCAAATCCCTTGTAGTCGAGTCGGTAACTGGTGGCATCCTCACCCCAGCCGCCGTCCGCGTTCTGGATCGACAGCAGCCAGTTGACCGCCTTGCGGACCGCGGGGTCCTGGTGGTCCACCCCTGCGGCGTTGAGCGCGCACAGCACCGACCAGGTGCCGTAGATGTGGTTCAGCCCCCAGCGGCCGTACCACGACCCCTCCGCAAGCTGGGTCCGGCGCAGATATGCGACCCCGGCCGCAAGCGCCTCGCTGTTTTGGGCGGCCGCACCGAGCTGAGCCAGCATCGAGCAGCAGCGGGCGGTGACGTCTTCGGTCGGCGGGTCGAGCATCGCGCCGTGATCGGAGAACGGAATGTTGTTGAGGTAATATTCGAGATTGTTGACGTCGAAGGCGGCCCAGCCGCCATCGCGGCTCTGCATGCCCTCGATCCATTCGCGGCCGCGGGCGATCGCAACATCGTATTCCTGGCCTTGGCTGGCGCGCCGGGTGCGATCCATGGCCATCACCACCACGGCGGTGTCGTCGAGGTCAGGGTAATAGTCATTGTTGTACTGAAAGGCCCAACCGCCGGGGCGAACCTCCGGCCGCTTCACGGCCCAGTCGCCCTTGATATCCAGCACCTGTTTCGGCAGCAGCCAGTCCAGGCCTTGCTTGGCGGCGGCTAACGCCGCCTCGCCACCTGCCTCGATCAAGGCATGGCAGGCCAGCGTCGTGTCCCACACCGGCGAGACGCAGGGCTGGCAATAGGCTTCGTGCTCGCCGATCACCAGCAGCCTGTCGAGGCCCCGTCGTGTGACGGCGCGCGGCGGGTAATCGGCAGGCTTGCCGAGTACCTCATACATCATCACGGTGTTGGCCATCGGCGGATAGATCGCGCCCAATCCGTCTTCGCCGTTCAGCCGCTCTTCGATGAACGCGATCGCGCTATCGATCGCGCGGGCACGCAGCTTCTTCGGAAACAAGGGCTCGATCACCCGCAACACGCTGTCCAGTCCGCGGAACAGCAGAAACCAGCCCCAGCTCTGATGCGGCGCCTTGGCGGTCATGCCGATCGAATGCGGCTCCTGCAGGAACAACTCGTCGATGCCGATGCCGCTGACATTTTTCGCCCGCGGTTTTAGCGCCGCCAGAACCATCAGCGGCACGATCGTGGTCCGCGCCCAGTACGAAATCTTGTTGAGATGGAACGGCGACCACATCGGCAGCAGCATGATCTCGACCGGCAGCACCGGCACGCTCCGCCATGTCAGCACCCCGAACATCGCCAGCATGAACCGGGTAAAGACGTTGCTGTGGATGCCGCCACCGCGCGACCGGATCGCCTCGCGCGCCCGGGCCATATGCGGCGCATCCGCCGAATCGCCGATCATCTTCAGCGCGAAATAGGCCTTGACGCTGGCGCTCATGTCGAAATCGCCGTCGTGCACCAGTGGCCAGCCGCCATGGGCGCCCTGAACCCGGCGCAGGTAATTGGCGATCTTGGCCTGCAGCGGCGCGTCAACTGGCTCGCCCAAGTAGTGGCGAAGCAACACATATTCGGCCGGGATGGTGGAATCGGCTTCCAGTTCGAACACCCAGTGTCCATCCGGCCGCCGGTATTCGAGCAACGCGCTCGTCGCCGACGCGATGCTCGCCTCCAGGGAGGCTTCGTTCTCAATTCCCGTTAACTTGCTGACGGAATGCATTTGGCTCGACATCCCCTAAAATGAACTGAAATGACCTGCCCGGTTCTAGCGAAACCGACTGTGACTTGGATCACGCCCGCCGCATCGCCAGCACCAGATCGGCAGCGCGGTTTCCCGACCGCACCGATCCTTCGATGGTTGCCGGCAACCCGGTATCAGTCCAGTCGCCGGCGAGAAACAGATTCTTCCAGCCCGTGATCGCGCCCGGCCGCAGCGCGTTCTGCTCCGGCGTGGCCTCGAATGTGGCGCGGCGCTCGCGCACGATCTGCCAGGGCGGCAATTCGCCCTGCACGCCCCCGGCTTTGCAGATATCCCGCCAAATCGCCTGCGCGAGTTCCTCACGCGGCATATCCACCAGCCGGTCGGCATTGCTGATGGTGATCGACAGGCGCTGCGGGAACGCGAACAGCCACTCCACCAGCCCGCCGACGACCCCTAGAATCGGCGGCATGTCCTTTGGCGGATCGAAGCGAAAATGCGCATTCACGATCGCCCGGAATTTGGACGGCGTTTTCAGGCCCGGCAGCAGCGACGCAGCAGGGCGCGGCGGCACCGCCATCACCACGGCATCGTCCGGCCCGACGGCGACGGTGTCGTCGCCAAACTTCAATCCGCCAACGCGGTTTGCCGACATCGCGAACTCGCGCAGCTCATGCCCGAATTGGATGCTGGCGCCCTTGTCCTGCAGCAATTTGATCGCGGGTTCGACCAGCACCGCGCTCAAGCCCTCGCGCGCGATCAGCGGCCGGCAGGCCTGGCCGCCCGCCAACAGCGTCTCCCGCACCACTGCGCCGGCAAGTCCTGCGGACCCCTCCGGCGGATCGACGTTCAGCGCCGCCAGCAGCAGCGGCTGCACCAACCGCTGGTAAAGCGTGCCCTTGCACGGGATCGCATCACCGACCAGTTTGCTTTGCGCGGCCCAGATCAGAGGTGCCAATGCGAGATAATCCAGTACGCCGGTATCGGGGACCCGCCGCGCCTCGTCGAACAGCCATAGCGGCAGCCGGCTGTCTCCGAGGTCGAGCTGCCAGCGCTGCCCCGTGGTGAGATCGACGAACGGAAATTGCGCGCGCTTCGGCCCGACCAGCCCCGCCTCGGTGCCGATCGATCTCGCATAGGCGACCGCATGACGGTTGCCCGAGAGCAGCAGATGATTGCCGTTATCGATGGTCAGGTTGGTCGCCGCATCGAAATAGGACCGGCAGCGGCCGCCGGCCTGTTGCGTGGCTTCGTGGACATGCACCTTGAAATTCGCATTCGCCAGCCGAACGGCTGCCGAGAGGCCTGAAATTCCAGCGCCAATGATATGGACGGTTTTCTGCATCAGATGAACGCGTACCGGACTAGAATGGCGATGCGGGCCATCTTGTTGAGGCGAACCGGCATCCGCGGCGAAGCGAATCCCCTGACGACCAGAAGTTCCAGGATCGCACGATAATATTTCGACATGATCTTTGGCGCGCGCACCACGCGCCGCGGATTTCGGCCCATGATTTCGTCGGCCTTTTCGAAATGCGTCCGCGCCCGCTCGACCAGCGGCGCGCACACCTTGGGCAGCGCCGGATCGGAGATCACCACAAGCGGATCGGTGCCGGTGATTCCGGCGTGCAGCAGGCCCTCGCGCGGCAGATACAGCCGGCCGATGCCGGCGTCTTCATCGACGTCGCGCAGGATATTGGTCAATTGCAACGCGCGGCCAAGATGATGCGCGAGCAGGATACCGTCGTCTTGCGGCAAACCGAACACCCGCACCGACAGGCGCCCGACCGCACTGGCGACGCGGTCGCAATACAGGTCGAGCGTCGCAAGGTCCGGCGCCCGGATGTCCTGCGGCACATCCGTCTCCATGCCGTCGACGATAGCCAGGAAATCCTCGCGCTTAAGGTCAAATGTTCGAACCGACGCGGCATAGTCGCCCAATCGCGCCGGCGGATGGCCCTGATACAGCGCGTCGATATCGTCACGCCATTGTTGCAGCGCGGCCAGCCGTTCGGGCCGCGGGCCATCGGAATCGGCGATGTCATCGACCTGGCGGCAAAAACTGTAGATCTGGAACATCGCCTCGCGCTGCTCGCGCGGCAGGATACGCATCGCCGCGTAAAACGAGCTGCCGGACGCGGTGGTCCCGTAACTTGCGTTGGCCGCCGCCGTCTCAAGCATCGTCATGCACCGGCCGCCGGTTTGGATACCGGCCGCCGTCCCACCGCCCGGCGTGCCATTTCGCTTGCCATTCCGCCGAGGCTATAGGCGATGAGTTCCATCGGGCCGAGATGCACGGTCTGGCTCAAGGGATCGCGCACCTTCAAAAGACGAACGATCTTGTCGGCGAAGGCCTGGATCACGGCGATCTCAAGCCCAAGCCGAAAATCCTTGACCTCGGCGCTGACCGATTTGCTTTGGTCGAGCAGAACCTCGGTCCGCGCCGCCAGCGAATGCAGGCATTGCAGCAGCGGCGCCGGCGCCCGCTCAAGTCCGAGCGCCTCGACGGAGGCCCCCGCTGCCGCCAGCGCATCGCGCGGAAGATAAACGCGATTGAGTTCCCGGTAGTCCTTGCCACAGTCCTGAAGATGATTGTTGATTTGCAGGCCGGCGCACAGCGCGTCCGAGGCCGGCCAGGTCGACGTGCTCTCGCCGTGGACGTCGAGCATGAACCGTCCGACCGGCATGGCCGAATATCGGCAATAGTGAATCACTTCGTCCCAGTTTTCGTATCGAAGCTTGGTCACGTCCATCCGGAATGCGGTCAGAACGTCGAGAGCGTGCCGCGGCGGCATCGAACGCTGCGCCAGCGCGCGCCGCAGATTGACCGCCTCGGGCTGGCTGTCGCCTTGGCCCAGCAGTTCGGCTTCAAGCAGGTCGAGATAATTAAGCTTGCCGCGCTCACTGAGCGTCGCATGATCGGCGATATCGTCGGCGGTTCTGACGAAATTGTAGAACGCAAGAATCAGCGCCCGGTGGCGCGGATGAATGATCCATGACGCGACCGGAAAATTCTCGTCGCGGTGAGTCTTGCCGGATCGCAGTTCGCTCGCACTTGTCATCAACAACCGGCTACATTGGTCGGGGCATGCTGACTCGCATGCCCCGGTAATCCGCGCATGCGGATAGAGATCGTGAACCCCATATAGGAGAATACGACGCCAAAACCAACGCAATCTGTGATTTCTCGCACACTCCGCCTGTCCGAATTAGGCCAATAATCGGCCAGCAACAGCAACTATCGGATGCGCGTGCTGTTCTATTGCTTGTGGTCTTTCAGCACCTGGGCGCAAGCCGCACTCAACTTGGGACGATTCTCCTGTAGGCAAGCCAGGATGGTGAAATCGCCCTGATCGATCACGGGGCGGCAGAACTTTTGGACATCGCGGTTGCAAGCCTTCTGCTCCTCGGGCGTGCCGCTGCGCGCCGGTTCGGCGATGGCACTGGAGGAAACCGGTATCGACAACAGGATAAGCCCCAAGAGAAAATTACGCATCGTGTTCCTTCATTCTGAAGCCAGAGAAAATTCGATCCCGATCAGCGGAGGGCATGCCGGGACTGATTTGTTGAGATTGCAAATGCCGCGAAACCCACAGCAACGCGCGCGCCAGAAGCGCTGCTAAATGCGGCCAAATTTGCGGCGGTCCGCTCCGGAACGCGGGACCTTAATGCATAAATTCAAAGATCCGCATAACCATTTGATATAAAAGACTTATTTATTGACGAATGTTTTGTACAATTGTCTATTGCAGGCAAAGCCGGTCAATAGCTACATGCTGGCTGACCGAGCACGGCGATATCCGGAGCTTTTTTGATTCTGCTGACCAAAAAATGCCGTTCGCCTGCTTCAATTGACCGTTCCAACTGCGTCGGCCGGCCGGAACAATTGTAGGCGGCGGCCGGTTTGTCATTTGAACCTAACACACTGCGGTGACACTAAAACTTCGATGCGGCGAGACGTATCTTGCATGAGAACGTCGATTTGGATGGGAAAACTCGAGATGAAACTGTTTGGCTCCGGCTTGTTGGGACAGGCTATCAAGGCTGCTGGTGTCGGCGCCGCACTCATGCTGTCGGTGACGGCGGGCTACGCCCAGGCCGGCCCGTTTGTCGGTTTTGAAGGAGCGTGGTCTGGCACCGGAACGGTGGCGCTTTCCGACGGAACGATCGAACGCATCCGGTGCAAAGCCGACTACAAGGTCAACGGCACCGGACTGGGTCTGAAGCAAACCCTGCGTTGCGCCAGCGATAGCTACAAATTCGAACTGAGCAGCGATGTCACGAGCTATGGTGACCGCATTTCCGGCAACTGGAGCGAAGCGAGTCGGAATATTTTCGGCAACCTGCAGGGCACGGCGGGCGGCGGCCAGATCGAGGTATTCGTCGAGGCTTCGGGATTTGCCGCCAACCTGACCTTGAAGACCACCGGCAACAAGCAGACCGTGCAGATCAACTCCAAGGGCGAGATCAGAGGCGTCAACATCACGATGTCGAAGGGCGGCTAACGCGCCCCCTGGATATCATGCTCTCCGTTTACTCCGCCGGCTTCGCGCGACCTACCGTCCCGCGCAGCCGTTGCTCCAGGTTGATCAGGAACATTGCCGTTGGCCGCAGGATAAAGAGGTCCGCGACCAGCGCTGCGACCATTGCAAAAGCGCTGAGCCAGCCGAACAGGCGCAGCGACGGCAGGTCGGAAAACACCGTCACCACCAGACCGCAGGCCAGCACCACCGTGGTCAGGATCAGTGCCGGACCGACCAGCACGGTCGCACGCTCGACCGCCAGCGCCGGATCGATGCCCGGCGTGGTCTCCAGCCGTAACCGGTTGAGGAAGTGGATGGTGGCGCTGAGACCGAGGCCGAACGACACCGTGAGCGCAACCACGCTCGCGAATTGCAGCCCCTCTCCCAGCGCGTATAGCACCGTGCCGGAAAGCACCACCGGAAAAATGCCGGGCAGGATGCAGGCGAACATCACGACCCATGAGCGGAAGGCAAGCCCGATGAAGACGGCAACGAGGGCGAATTCAATGGTCAGCCCGCGGTTGAGCTTCTCGATCATATTGGCGCTGTTGCGCGCGGCGATTGCGGAGAGACCGGTGACGGCAATCTCGTAGCCCGGATGCTTCTGGCGGACGACGTTCAAGGCTGCATCGAGCTTCTCGACCACCGGCAGGATCTCACTTGAATCGCGGTCGGGCACCCTGCCCGAAACCACCACCGCATCCTCATCGGCCGAGATGAAGCGCCGGACCAGATGCTCCGGAATCACGCTGACATATTCCTTCAGGGTCGCGACATCCGAACTGCCGGCCTTTTGAGCGAGCCAGCGGCGCAGCGTCTCCAGCGACCAGACATTACCCACGCCGGCCTGGGTCTCGACCATCGAGTGAACGTCCGCGATCGTCTGCAACGTCTCCGGCGCATACAGCGATGCGCCCTTGGGGAATTCGATCAGGACGTCGATCGGGTTTGCACCGGTCAGCTTGGCATCGAGACGGCCGCTGGCCGCCACCGCCTGCTGCTTGTCCGGCACCTGATCGGCAAGCCGGTAGCGCGGCTCCAGATTGGCATAGACGACGGCCAGACCGCCGACAAACACCACGGCGATCAGGCTGAACAGCCCAGGACGGCTGACCATGCGCACCGCGATCCAGTAGCAGAAGGCTCGTAGCGCGTTGACCCCGGCATCGGCGGACTTGAACTTGGCGGCGAACGTCTGTTCGTTGCGGACCAGCAAGACACCGAACACCGGAACCAGCGACAGTACCGCGAGCAGCGCAATGATGGTGGCGGCAAGTCCGGCCTCGCCGAAGGTGCGGATCAAATCCGAATCCGAGAACTGCAGCGCCAGGAAGGAAATTCCCGCCGTCGCGTGGGTCAATACACAGGCCGGTCCGACCACCAGAATGGCATTGCGGAAGGCCGAGAATCTGTCCTCCCCGGCGAGCAGCCGGTCGCGCGCGGCGAACGTCAGCTGCATCGAGTCGGAGAAGCTGATGACCATGATGAGCGGCGTCATCACGTTGAGGAACATGTTGAGGCTGAAGCCCGCCCAGCCGAGGATGCCCAGGGACAGCAGAATGGCAAGCAGCGGCGGGAACGCCGCGACGATCATGAACGACACCTTGCGGAAGAACAGGATCGCAATCAGGCATCCGGCGAGAATGCCCGCGATGTTGTAGATCAACCCGTCGCGCTCGACCGCATTGCGGATCTCGAGCTGCATCACCGGCACGCCCGACAATTCCTTGGTCAGCCCGGTACCGGCCAGATCGTCGGTCATGATCTTGCGGATGTCAGTGATGGTCTTTTTCAGCCCGCTGTTTCCGACAATCGATGGGTCCAGCGAGAGCACGATCAGCGCCAGCGTGCCGTCTTCCGACAACAGCTTGCCGCGGATGATCTCGTTGCTTTTGACCGTCTCGATGAACTTGTCGTAGTCGGCGCCCTGCGGCAGCTCCGACGGAAACAGCGCCGCCGGCAATTTGCCGGGCGCCGGGGCCTGGCGCGCCGAAAACAGCGAGATCAAACCGCGCGTGCCTTCGACCAGCTGCAGGTCGGTGACCAGATCCCGCAACTTCTCGAGATTGGCGCGTTGCAGCAAGGTTTTGCCTTCAACGACTACCAGCACATCGTATTCGGTCGAGGGGAAGCGCTTGGTGACCGCTTCGTACTGCCGGTATTCCTTGCTGTTGGAGCGGAACAACTGGCTCAGGGAATCGTCGATCTTGATGCGCTCGATGCCGAATACCGCACCGATCACCATCGCGAGCAGGATGATGCAGGACAGAATCGGCGCGCGAATGGCGATCAGGCCAATGCGTTCGAGGCCGAAGGCGATGCTCATCGGCCGCCGCTCCAGTTTCTTCGCGTCCGGATCGATGGTGTTCCGCTCGAGCATGCCCTGTCCTAATTCTCACATCGGCGCAATTTGTCTAGAGCCGGATGACTTTTCTTCGAATCGTCATCCCGCTCTATCTTTTTGTTTGAGCATGATCTTTTCGGAAAACCGGTACCCACTTTTCCGGATCATGCTCTAGCTTAGATTTCCGGGCGCGAATGAGGCTGAATTTGCCACGTCTGATCGGCGCTAACCCTTGAAAACATGCGGTAAATTTACCGCAGCAGGGTGTAGCAGGTCTACACGGCGTCTCGCAAGCGCAGCCGCTAGTGGGAAAACGTCGCGTATGCGGCGATTATGGGGCCTCACGTCTCCAATCGCTAGCAATCGCTTAAATTCGTCGTGATGCGCCGAGAGGTTTGGCCGCCACTTTCATCCTTTAGCGCGACGCCGGTGACTTTCCGGGCCAGGCCCTCCCGAATCAGCCATGCGATCCTGACAGCGGCTTCATCATAACCCAGCCCGGAGCCGTGGATGTTGGAAACGCAATTGCGCTCGGCGTCGGTGAGACCGGGCTTGGGGGCGAAGGTCAGATAAGCTCCCAGACTGTCGGGCGCAGAGAGGCCCGGCCGCTCGCCAATCAGCATCACCATCATGCGCGCCCCGACAATGGCGCCGATCTCATCGCCCAGCGCGACCCGCGTGCCCGACGCGACCGCGGCGCGATCGATTTCGATGCCGTCGGCGGCCAATCGCGGAATAAGGCTGCGGACCAGTTCGACCGCGTGCGCGTTGACCGCGGATGGCGACAGGCCATCGCCGACGACGATCGCAAGCTGGCATGGGCCGCCGTCGCGGTTCGCCAACAGATGCTTCGAAGGCGGATCCAGCATTCGCCCAAGGTCCGGACGCCTGAGATACTCCTTGCGGTCCCGCGCCTGGCTTGAAACCTGAACCGGCCGCAGGCCGAGACCGCCGAGACCGGAGATCAGACTGAAAACATCGAAGACGGCATGAACGGCGTCGCGGGCACGCGCATGGTCCAGCGTGAATTCAAGCAGCGCTTTGGTCGGCATGCTGGCGCCGGCCCGGCCAAGCCCGACGCGCGCCGGTGTCAACTCCCGCAGATCCCTCAGCGAGCGGGACGGCGGCACCGGCGTTTTCATCTCTGGTTACTCGGCAGGGACGGATGCCTCGCGCAGCCGCATCGAGTAATTCGATGCATTCTGCTGACCGCCCGAGGCCGCTCGCGCGAACATGATCAGGTGATGGGCGATCAACGTCACCGATATCAAACTCTCGATATCGCCGTGCCGCAGCCGCGACCACGCAAATTTCCAGAACACTTTCCGGTAATCGCCGAGCACGCCGACCTTCCAGAAAATCTTCCGGAGCATGACCAGCCCGCGTCTGATATTGGCCCAGGTCCTCTGCTCCGCGGTCGAGGGCAGCGGCATCCGGTTGGCATACGTGAAATCCACCTGATGCTGGTATCGCGCGTAGAGCTTTTCCGGCTGGTAGGCGACCTCCATGCATTTGCGCCATGAACTGATGACCTGATCATAGGGCAGCCGGAAATCGACGTTCGAATCGCGGCTCTCGTCGTCGATCAGCCGGTTTTCGCGCTCGAGGCGATCCCACAACGGCGTCTTCGGCAGCGCCTGCAGCAGATTGATGGTCAACAACGGAATCTTCGATTCATCGACAAAGGCGAGCAACGCCTTGCCGGTTTCGGGCTTGTCGGTGTCGAGTCCCATGATGATGCCGGAGACGACCTCCAACCCGTGGCGATTGAGGGTCTCGATCCCCTCCAGAATCGGGACCATCATGTTGTGGTCCTTGTGCATCGCCTTGAGCGCATCCGGATCCGGGGTCTCGATGCCGCAGAACACCGTGACGAAGTAGGCGTCCCGCATTTTCTCGAGAATCTCCGGCCGCTTGGCGATGTTCAGCGTCGCCTCGCAGGCCAGCCGCATGACGTAACCGGTTTTTTTCTGCCACTCGATCAGATGCGGCAGCAAATCAAGCGCGGCCTTTCGGTTGCCGATGAAATTGTCGTCGACGAAATAGACCGAGCCCGTCACTCCGCATTCGAGCAAGCGGTCGAGTTCGGCGGTGATCTGCTGCGGCGTCTTGAGACGCGGGTTGCGGCCATAGAGTCCCGGGATGTCGCAGAATTCGCACTGATAGGGACAACCGCTCGAATACTGGATGCTGCCGAGAAAATAGCGTTTGACGTCGGCGAGCTCATAGGCCGGGATCGGAAACTTGGTCATGTCCAGGCGATCGGCGGTCTTCAGGACCACCTGCTGGGCGGGACGGGATGGGTCGCGCGCCAGCCGCGCGATCAGGTCGTCGGTCGCGTCGCCGAGCTCGCCGACATGGAGATAGTCGAACGATGGATAGTAATCCGGGCAGGCGCTGACCGAGGGCCCGCCGATCGCAACCGCCAGATCGAACGCATGCGCGCGGCGGCAGATATCGTTCATCTGCTGACGCTGGATATGCATGCCGCTGACGAACACCGCCTCCGCCCATTCGAAATCTTCGGTGGTTGCCGCGCGGATATTTTCGTCGATGAAGCGCACCGGCCAATGCGCGGGCAGATAGGCTGCGATCAGCAGCAGCCCTTGCGGCGGCATGAAAGCCTGAACGCCGTCGGTCAGGGGATAGGCGTACTCGAACGTGCCGAAAGAAGACGTATAGCGCGGAAAGACGCACAGGATACGCCGCACCGCATCAATGCCCTCAGCTCTCATCAAATTTCCTCTGCGACCTCGGTAATAGTTACACAATTACAAATTAAACACGACATCCAAAGCTGGGCTACAAATTCCTCAAGATTGTGGCAGTCCAACGTTAGGGCCACCCGATGGTTGCGCGCCGACGCCCGAATCCGAAATTCGCTGCTCGTTGCAGCTTTCCCGGCGATGGCCTCGTTGGTTCCCTCAGGCGATCAGCCGGGATGCAAAATCGGGCAGCAGCCCCGTGTTGCCGGCGGGCCTAAAGTCGGCATCGGCCAGCCCGGCGCGGAACAGCCAATCGTCGAACTCCGACGCCCGTTTCAGGCCGAACAGATCGCGGATGTACAGGGCGTCATGGAACCACGTGGATTGGTAATTCAACATCACGTCATCAGCCCCCGAAGGGATGATTGGGCTGCAGCCGTACGCTCATCCGCCCGCCCAAACCAATCGTGTTGCGGAAGGCCGATGTCACCTCGCATTTTTTCGCCACCAGGATGAGGTCCTGATTGCGCATCAGCATCGAGACCGCCGCGGCCATCTCCGGCGTGATCCCGCGCGACAGCTTTTTGAGAACGTCAGACGTGGCCGCATCCGACAGCAGCCAATCGCGGAACGAGCCGACCGTCAGCGAAGCAATCGCCGCGAAAGCCGAAGTGTCATGCATATCGATAATCAGACGGGTGATTTCATCGTCTTCGTAGGGAATGACGGCCTCATGCGGGAATTGTTTCAGAGGCACATCGGCCAGCGCGATCCGCGCCGCGATCATTTTGCGCCGCGCTATCGGCTGCGATCCCCGCCAGGCGGTCGCCGGAGCGCGGTGGCGTGGCCTTGGCCAGGAGATCGCGCAGATCATTGAAGACATAGGTGGTGGCATCGATGGCGGTGGTGGCATCGATGGCGTGGCGATAGACCATGGCCGCTCCGGGCCATCAGCGCTTCGCTGCACGATGCCCACTGGAAAGACTATCAGCTGACGGTTCTTGCGCAGCAAGCGTCTGGCTGGTGCATGGTTACCGGAGCGAGGCGGTACAATGATACAATTCTCGCGCGATACTCTGAATTAGTTCCCGGATTAGTATTTTATACATTGAAATTTCGCATGGTTTTGGGTGGCCGACCGTACCGACCGGCTCAGAAGAGAAACTGTGCGATGCCGGAAACCGTGAAATCTCGAAGCGCCGCTGGTTACGCTCTTACGTCGCGGCTTTCGATTGCAACCAAGCTGTATTCGGTTTTCGCTCTGTTCGCGCTTCTGACCGCGGCGATCACCGTGTTGTCCGACTACAACAGCCGCCGGAACGCGGAGCTCATAGAAGCCATCGAGACGGCGAGCCGCGCCGCGCTCAACGTCGAGCGTGTCAATTCGCTGGTCTATGCAGTCGTGATGGAATCCCGCGGCGTCTATATGTCGACGGAGCCTGCCGTCGTGAAGAAGTACGGCGACGGACTGCTCAAGTTCAATGAACAGATCCGGGGCGTGGTCAAAGACTGGGAATCCATCGTCCAGGCAGACGACTCCGAACAGTTCGCCGTCTTCAAGAAGCGGATCGAACAGTTCGTCGACTTCCGCAAGGAACTGGTTCGCCGCGGAGTCGAGATTGATGCTGCCGCGGGTCGCGAGTGGGGCGACAATGATGCCAATCGCGCCGTGCGTTCCGCCCTCAACAAGGATCTTGAAGCACTTTCCAAGGTCTATGCCGAGCGCCGCAAGCAGATCGTCCGGCAAGGCGATGTCAATCGCACCCTGGCGCTTGCCTTGACCGGTCTCGGCGGTTTGGCGCTGGTGGTGGTCGTGATCGGCGTCCTGATCATCTCGCGCTCAGTCGCGCGGCCACTTGCGGTCATCACCGCCACCATCAAGCGCGTCGCCGAGGGCGCCGAAAACGTCGAGGTTCCGCATATCGATCGAGCCGACGAGATCGGTGCACTGGCGCGAGCGATCCGGATCTTCCAGGGGGCGATGGACGGCAACCGCAGCCTCAATACGCAGGTCTTGCAGGACTCCAAGGCGCGCGAACAACGAGCCGGGCATATTGAAGCATCGGTGGAATCGTTCCGAGCGGCGATCGGAGGTGTGCTGCGCGCGGTCACCGATAATGCGTCGGCGATGCGCGATACGGCGCAGTCGATCTCCAAAGTGGCATCGGATGCAAGTGCGCGCGCCGTCGCCGCCTCCGGTGCGACCGAGCAAGCTTCCAGCAATGTGAACGCCGTCGCCGGTGCCGCCGAGGAACTGTCGGCTTCGGTAGAGGAAATCGGCCGACAAGTCCGTCAATCCTCGGGCATGGTCGAACAGGCCGGTCTGCGGACCGAAAAGTCGATCACCGAGATCGAAAGTCTAGCCGCGGCGACCCAGCGCATCGACGGCGTACTCACCCTGATCCAGGCGATTGCCGAGCAAACCAATCTGCTGGCGCTGAATGCGACGATCGAAGCCGCTCGCGCCGGCGAGGCCGGTCGCGGCTTCGCGGTGGTCGCGCACGAGGTCAAGGCTCTGGCCGGGCAGACCGCCAAGGCGACCGCTGAAATAGGCCAGAACGTCAGCATGATCCAGGCATCGACACGCAATGCAGTCGATGCGGTACGCGAAATCGGCAATGCCGTGCGCGACATCAATGAAGTCACGTCGAACATTGCCGGCGCGGTCGGACAGCAGGATGCCGCCACCCGCGAGATCTCCGCGAACGCGCAATTGGCCGCCCACGGCAATGTGACGTTGGTCGCCAACATCAGTTCGCTCAGCGACGCCATCGGCGAGACCGACAAGACCGCGACATCGGTGCTCTCGGCGTCGACCGAGCTGACCTCGACCGCGGAAACGCTTTCGCGTGAGGTCGACAAGTTCTTTTCCAATCTGCGCGCCGACCCGGTTGACCGCCACCGCGATGACGCGCCGCGAACCGGGACGGCCGCCAAGTGAGAACTCAACTGTAAGAACTCAACCGTGAGAGCTCAACCCTTGCCTGCGCCAGTGCCTGCACCGCAGCCATGACCGGGCTTTGTTGCCAACGTCGTCAGCCTACGACGACTTCACTGATCTGGATGACCGGGGTCTGGTCGGTATAGTTGGCGATGTCAGCCATGATCTCCTGGGCGTGGGGCCCAAAACCAGCCTGGAATGCCTCGACCGAGTCGCAGAAGATGTGACACATTCCGACATACGTCGCGGGCGCTCCGGGCGCTCCACCCGCAAGGCCCTTGTCTATCGTATAGAATTTGCAAGCACCGTCCATGCGAGCCTTCACGAGCGGCATATGCTTATCCCGATAGTACTCGTGGTCGAAGCGCGCGCCAGGCGTATTGGGATACATCACGCTTACCTTGATCATGGCATTCTCCCTCATTTTTGACATTCGCCGGTTGACTTCCGGCGCTGATCCAAACTCTGCGTCAGTTTTGCCGATCCCGCAACTCCGAAGAGATCGACCGGGGCCAGGTCGGGTGCGGGTCACCGCGGCAAAGTTGCGCGCATGAGTCTGCTCATGGCACCCTTGTCATGGCACCTAGGGCGCCGCTGGAATGACGCGAACGACCCAAAGCGGCCAGTCGGCTGGCGATCCCTGGGAACCCCGATCCACTATCTACGAAACCTATCGGGGGCGACGACGGTCGCAGAACATTTCGACCGCCGTTGTGAGCGCTGCGCTGATCAGGTCAAGGCGTTCAGCAGAGTTCATTTGAAGCTCTTCCTCGCGATTGATAATCGATCCCGCCTCAAACAAGACGGCCGGCATTTGTGTTCCTCTCAGCACCATAAGCTGGTCATATCGGTAAACGCCCACATCAGGATCGACCAGTTTGCGCCGATACCGGCCCATGATTGGTTGGGTGTATTGACGGGCATATTGCAAGCCTCTGTCCTTCAATTCCTTCCCGAGCAGGCGGCCGAACAGCAAGCTTCCGTTGCGATGCGGATTTTCGTAGGAGACGAAAATCGAGTGGCCCCTAAATCGGTCGCTGAAATGGCTTTCCTTGCCCTCGAATTCCCAGTTCTCGAGTAGCTTGTCCGGCACGGAATCGTGATGGATCGAAACAAAGAGATTTGCCGATAAACGGTTTGCCCTGGCAACGCGATCAAACAAGCTCGGCCTTGCCGAGCCGCGTGCAACCAGCAGTACGATTTTGTCAAAGCCGTCCTCAATCAAGCTCCGCTCAATTTGCGCGGCCAGCCGATAATTGAAATAGTATTCCGGCACATTCCTGGCGCTGTTAGCACCCAACGCTTCCGCGGTGTGGCCGACGTCCAGGATGACGCGAAATTGCGAACGATCGCATTTTGAAGGTTGGGCCTGCTGTATTTCTTCCGGCCAGGCGGGCTTAGAGGCTGCAAGGGGCATCGTTAGCGACGACGATGCTACCATCAACGCCGTCAGCATTCGATGACAGTGGCGCAGCGGCCAACGCCTGGCAGCGAACAGCCCAAGCCTACCACCAGCTCGATGAAATTTTTTCTTCACAGCTGTCGTTATAATGGAGCCTCGGCCGAATTGCGCGCAATATGCCGGCCGGCCGCGTATCCCGATGACCACGCCCACTGAAAATTGAAGCCGCCGAGGTGGCCGGTGACGTCGACGACCTCGCCGATGAAATAGAGCCCGGCGACGGATCTGGATTCGAACGTTTTCGAGGAGAGCTCCGATGTATCGACGCCGCCCAGTGTCACCTCCGCTGTGCGATAACCCTCGGTGCCATCAGGTCGGACGCGCCACTGCTTCACCGCCGCGACGACGTTAAGGAGAAGCTTGTCGGAAAAATCCGCAAGGCGCTCCGGGCCTGCGATCGAGTCGGCCACGATCGATGCGAGCCGCTTCGGAAGAAAATCAGCAAGGGCGGTCGCGATTTCCTGCCGGGGATGATCGCGGCGCGATCGCTTCAGCCCGGCCAGGATATCGTTTCCGGGCGCCATATCGATGACGAGATCATGGCCTTCACGCCAATAGGAAGATATTTGCAGGATGGCCGGACCGCTCAGCCCACGATGGGTGAACAGCAGCGCCTCATCGAAATGCATCTTTCCGCAATTCACGACGGCATCGACCGAGACACCCGACAGATCCTTGAATTGCGCCAGCAGCGCCGTGTCGAACGTCAGCGGCACCAGTGCCGGCCGCGGCGGCACGATCTTGAGGCCGAATTGCTCCGCAATCTTATAGCCGAACCCGCTCGACCCCATTTTCGGAATTGAAGGACCGCCGGTGGCGACCACCAGCGACCGCGCGCGAAACTCGCCTTGATCGGTGACAATGACAAAGCTGTTTTCGCTTCCTGAGATCGCGGAGATACGCACCCCGAGACGTAGCTGCGCTTGAGCCTTGCGGCACTCCTCCAGCAGCATGTCGACGATTTGCCGCGACGAGCCGTCACAAAATAATTGTCCGCGCGTCTTCTCGTGGTAGGCGATGCCGTAGCTCTCGACCAGCGCGATGAAATCACGCTCCGTGTAGCCGCTCAGCGCCGAGTGGCAAAAACGCGGATTGGCCGAGAGAAAATTCGCGGGGCTGGTGTGCAGATTGGTAAAATTGCAGCGTCCGCCTCCGGAAATCCGGATCTTCTCGCCCGGGTGTCTGGCCTGCTCAAGCAGCAGCGCCCGATGGCCGCGTTGACCGACGACAGCACCACACATCAGGCCCGCGGCCCCGGCCCCGAGAATAATGACGTCATGACTGTTCGGGTGCGGTTTGCCGTCCCTTGTCATTCCACCAGCAGCACATCCACTGCCACCGCGAGCTTTTGCCGGCGCGATCCTACAATGATGCCATCGACCGGCGACACATCGGAGAAATCCCGTCCCACCGCCAGTACGATGTGATCGTTCTCGACCAGGATGTCGTTGGTCGGATCAAAGCCGATCCAGCCGATCTGCTCGCCACACCATAGTGAGACCCATGCATGGGTCGCGTCAGCGCCCTGCAGGCGCGGTTTGCCGGGCGGCGGGATGGTGCGCAGATAGCCGCTGACATAGGCCGCCGGCAGTCCGAGACCGCGCAGGCCTGCAATCATCACATGGGCGAAGTCCTGGCAGACGCCGTGGCGTTTCTCGAACACCTCGTTGAGCGGTGTGGAGATGACCGTTGCTTTCGGGTCGTATTTGAACTCGGTGCGGATGCGATGCATCAGATCGACCGCGCCGGCAAGGATTCCGCGAGCGGGCGGAAAGCTCAGCGCCGCATACAGAGTGACCGGCTGCTGCACCGGCACCAGCGGACTGGCAAAGACGTAACCGATCGGCGACGCGGGGCCGAGGCTGGTCGCCTCAAATGCCACGTCGCGGACGCTTTCCCATGCGGGACTTGGCGCGGCGCGGTCCGGGGCGCGGCGCGAAACCGAAACCCGCGATCGGGAATCGATGCGCAGGTTACGGTGCGGGGCTTCGATCAGAACGCTCTCGGTATGGGTCCCGAAAAAGTCGTGCCGTACCGTGCGTTCCGCCGGTCGTGGCCTGATTTCGACGGCGTGCGAGACCAGTTGTTGTCCGTCGCCACTCCGGGGCTCCAGCCGCAGCGAGCAACGTGCGAAACCGACCGAGCTCTCGTAGCTGTAGCTGGTAACGTGGCGGATGTCGTAGATCACGCGAGGCCCGTGAGCTTTTCAGGCCGGCTCGCATTGGGCCCATGCGGAAAATAATGCGATCCGATGGCGTCGGCGAGGTTGAGCAGATCCTGCTCCAGCGAGAAAAGCGATTTGGTATCGAGGTCTGCGGCCTCCGCGGTCGTCAGCGTTGCCTGCAGGGCGACGGCAAGACGTTGCGGCCGCTCGATCAATCCGCCCTCCTTCAAGGTTGGCAGGCTGGCGATGTGATCGTTCAGCGCGGACATCTGAAATGCGACAGACCTTGGGTTATAGGGATCGAGAACCACAAGATCGCGCACCGGCGGCAACAGCGGCCCGACCAGGTAGCGCGAGCGATAGGTGATCTGGCAGTCCACCAGCGTCAGCAGAACATCGAGATCCTCGCTACCGGCTTCGTCATAGGCGAACTGGCGCGCGAAACGCACGGTGTTGATGGCGCGTTCGGCGCGGCGGCCCATTTCCAGAAAACGCCAGCCGGCGGCGCGGTTCATGTTTTCCTGCGCCAGGCCTGCGAAGCTTGCGAGTTCCCGCAAGGTCAGTTCGGCGGCGACGACGACACCATCGTCATCGTCGACTTCCTCGGCAAGGCGCTCCGTCATCTCGGTGATGACTTGCCAGGCGTCCGGTGAAAGGCGCTCCCGCAGGGATGTCGCGGTTCGCTGTGCTGCCCGCAGCAGCGACAAAGCGGAGCCGAATTTTTCCCGGCTTTGCAACGCCTCGGCTGCGACCTTCGCCGGCTGCGCCCGCGTCGCCTGCGACGTCGCGCCCCACGTCACCAGAAGCCGCTGGATTTGCTCAACCGAGTGAAGCGCGGTTGACGACCCCTTGCCGGGTTCGCGCTGCGTCCCGAGCGCCCGCAGCAGCCGCAGCGTCGCCTCGGCGCGCTCAAGATAGCGGCCGAGCCAGAACAGGTTGTCGGCGGCACGGCTCGGCACCCAGCCGGCGATACGGCGGATCCGCACGCTATCCCCCGTCGGCAGCAACGTTGCCGTCGAAACCGCCTTGTCGGAAACCACCCAGACGTCTGCCGCCCGCGCGCCATCGCCCATCGACACGGCGCGGGCATCGGGTTGGTCGGCGATCCGGCAAAAGCCGCCGGGCATGATGGTCCAGCCGCCGGGAGTTGCCGCGGCGAACACCCGCAGCACAAATGGCCGCGGCGTGATGCGCCCCTGGTCCCACACCGGTGTCGTCGACAGCCGAACCAGTTCCTGGCCGACATAGTCGATGCCGCGATCGTTGATCGCCGACTTGAGCCGTTCGCGCTCGCTTGCCGACAACTCGCTGGCGAGCACGGGTCCTCTGCCGAAACCGGGAACGCCCCGGCCGTAGGCGCCCTCGATGGCTACCTCGTCGAGCCGCGACAACACTTCCTCGCGGGCGGATTTCTGGCCGCACCACCAGGTCGCGATGTGCGGCATCTTCAAATCCTCGCCGAAGAAACGTCGGCTCAGGCTGGGCAGAAAGCCCAACGGCGCCCGCGCCTCCATCACGCCCGACCCCGGCATGTTGGCGACGACGACGCCGTTTTTCCGGAGCACGTCGATCAGGCCGGGCACGCCGAGCTGCGAGGAAGCGTCGAGCTCGAGTGGATCGAGCGAATTGGAATCGACCCGGCGCAGCAAGACGTCGAGCCGCTTCAACCCGGCAACGGTGCGGATATGAATGCGGTCGCCGCTGACGGCGAGATCGTCGCCCTCGACCAGCAGAAATCCGAGGTAGCGCGCCAGCGTGGCGTGCTCGAAATAGGTTTCACTGAAGATGCCTGGCGTCAGCAGCCCGATGCGCGGTTCGTCGCGATCGGCACTGGCGCGCAAGGCATCGCGGAAGGCCTCGAAGAACGGCGCCACCCGTTCGACGTTCATCGATTTATAGAGCGTCGTAAACGCCCGCGACAGCACCAGCCGGTTTTCCAGCGCGTAGCCTGCGCCCGATGGTGACTGGGTCCGGTCGCCCAGCACCCACCAGCGCCCATCGGGCCCGCGGCCGACATCCGCGGCATACATATTCAGATATCGCCCGCCTGGCGGTTTAATGCCGCAGACCGCGCGCAGATATTCGGTGCTGCCGGCAATGGCAGCCGCTGGAACCGCGTTTTCGGCAATCAGCCGGCCCTCGCCATAGAGGTCGCTCAACACCAGTTCCAGCAATTCCGCGCGCTGTGCGATGCCGGCGGTCAATTGCTGCCAATCGGCCTCGTCGATCAGGAGCGGCAGATGGCTCAACGGCCAAAGCCGCTCGGCGGTTTCCCCGGGCGCGCGATGGGTCACCCCGGCTTCCCGCAGATGCCGGTCGGCCGATCCGAAACGGCGTTCGATGTCGCCTGGGCTCAGCTCGGCGAAGGCATCGAAGAACCGGGTCCAGACCGCGCGCGGCGTCCCGTCCTGCGCCATGTATTCATCGGGAATTCCCGGCAGGCGGGCATAGCCGCGCGTCCAATGCGCCACCCGCCGATGGCCCGGACGGGGCTTGCTGGCCTGGCTGCTTCCGTGACCGCTTCCTTGGCCGGCGTCTCCCGCCATCCCGACTCTCCTGCCCCAACGCCATATTCTCAATGCAGGAGCGGCGTCCTCAAGTCGAGGGTCAAAGGAAATTCAAGCGTGCGTTCCTCGCTCGGCGGATCGATCTTGCCGGGGGTGTGGCCGTGATCCTGAAACCGAGCCAACCGCCGCGCCTCGGCTTCGTAGGAATTGACCGGCTTGGTGTCGTAGCTGCGGCCGCCGGGATGGGCGACGTGATAGACGCAGCCGCCCAGCGACCGGCCGTTCCAGGTATCAATCAAGTCAAACGTCAGCGGCGCATGGACCGGAATGGTCGGATGCAGCCCCGAGGCCGGCTGCCATGCCTTGAAGCGGACGGCCGCAACCGCCTCGCCCGAACGGCCGGTTTCCGTCATCGGCATCCGTCTGCCGTTGCAGGTGACGACGTGGCGGCCTTCGACAAATCCGCTGGCCTTGACCTGCAGCCGCTCCACCGACGAATCGACATAGCGCACGGTGCCGCCGGCGGAGTTCTCCTCGCCGAGAACATGCCAGGGTTCGAGGGCCTGGCGCACTTCGAGCGCGACGCCGCCATGATGGACGCGGCCGAACGCGGGGAAGCGGAATTCGAGCTGAGCCGCGTACCAATCCGGTGAAAAATCGTAGCCGGATTGCTTCAACTCGGCGAGCACGCCCAGAAAATCCTCCCAGAGGAAGTGCGGCAGCATGAAACGATCATGCAGCGTGGTGCCCCAGCGCACGAACTTGCCCTGCTGCGGCTCGCGCCAGAGCTTTGCGATCAACGCCCGGATCAACAGTTGCTGCGCCAGCGACATGCGCGGATCGGGCGGCATTTCCAAAGCGCGGAATTCAACCAGCCCGAGCCGGCCAGTAGAACTGTCGGGGGAATAAAGCTTGTCGATACAGAGCTCGGCGCGGTGGGTGTTGCCGGTGATATCCACCAGGATGTGCCGGAACAGCCGATCCACCAGCCACAGCGGGGCTTTGATTCCCGGCGGCGGGACATGGGCCAGCGCGATCTCCAGTTCATAAAGGCCGTCATGCCGGGCCTCGTCGATGCGCGGCGCCTGGCTGGTGGGGCCGATGAACATGCCCGAGAACAAATAGGACAGCGACGGATGCCGCTGCCAATACAACACCAGGCTCTTCAGCAAATCGGGGCGGCGCAGGAACGGTGAATCCGCCGGTGTGCTGCCGCCGACCACCACGTGATTGCCGCCGCCGGTGCCGGTGTGCCGGCCATCGACAAGGAACCTGTTGGCGCCGAGCCGGACCTGGGCTGAATCTTCGTAAAGGCCGAATGTGATGTCGACGGATTCGCGCCAGCTCGAGGCCGGCTGGATGTTGATCTCGATCACGCCGGGATCGGGTGTCACCTTGATCACCTCGACGCGCGGGTCGAATGGCGGCGGATAGCCCTCGACATGGACCTGCATCTGCATTTCTTCGGCGGTCGCCTCCACCGCCGTGACCAGTTCGAGATAATCCTCCAGCTTCTCCACCGGCGGCATGAAGGCGCACAGAATGCCGTCGCGGATCTCGATCGACATCGCGGTGCGCACACCGCCGCCTTTGAGTTGCTGCTCCTGCACTTCCTGCTGCGGCGCGGCCTCGGTCGGCGTCGTCGCGTCATAGACCGGCAATGCATCGCGCGGCTCGAGCGGATCCTGCTCGACGATATAGGGAAAGTCTTCCGCTGGGATATGCGGCAACGACGCGATCGGCAGCCGCAGGCCCAGCGGCGAATCGCCCGGCGTCAGAAACAAATTGCCGCGCCGCAGCTTCCAGCGCTCGCTCTTCCAGCGCGAGGAAGATTTGCTTGCATCGGCGTTCCAGCGCTGGATCGGCAGCACGAATCCCTTGGGAACGTTCAGTCCCTGATCGAACACCCGCGCCATGCGTGAGCGTTCTTCCGGATCGGACAGTTTGGAATCGCTCGGATCGACATTCGGCGGCAGGCCGGCCTCCTTCTGCAGCCAGTGCGAAGGGTCTTCGAACGCCGGCATGATATATTCGGAATCGACGCCGAGTTTTTTTGCAGCCCCTTCCGCGAAGCGCTCGGCGTCTTGGATTCCGGCCTGGCGCGGTCCCTCGATCTTCGCGATCAAATCGGAGTTCTTCCAGATCGGCACGCCATCCTTGCGCCAATACAGTCCGAACGCCCAGCGCGGCAGGCTTTCGCCGGGATACCATTTGCCCTGTCCGAAATGCAGCAGGCCGCCCGGCGCGAACCGTGTCCGTAACTTGCGAATGAGATCGTCCGCCAGCCCACGCTTGGTCGGACCGACCGCGGAAATGTTCCATTCCGGCGATTCCAGATCGTCGACGGAAACGAAGGTCGGCTCGCCGCCCATCGTCAGACGCACGTCGCCGGCCTTCAGATCGGCATCGACCTGCTCGCCGAGCTTGTCGAGGCGCGCCCAGGATTCATCGGAGAACGGTTTTGTAATACGCGGGGCTTCGCGGATGCGCTTGACGTTCATCTCGAAGCCGAATTCGACTTGTGCGAATCCGACCGCGCCGCTGATCGGTGCCGCCGAGCGATAATGCGGCGTGGCGGCGACGGGAATGTGCCCCTCGCCTGTCAGCATCCCCGACGTGACGTCGAAGCCGATCCAGCCGGCGCCCGGAAGATAGACCTCGGCCCAGGCGTGCAAATCGGTAAAATCGCTCTCGACCTCGCGCGGTCCTTCGACCGGATCGATGTCGGGGCGCAACTGAATGAGGTAACCCGAGACGAAGCGGGCGGCGAGACCGAGGTGCCGAAAGATCTGGATCAGCAGCCACGCCGAGTCGCGGCACGATCCAGCACCCGATTCCAGCGTCTGTTCCGGCGTCTGGATGCCGGGCTCCATCCGGATGATGTAGCGAATTTTCTTTTGCAATTGCGCATTGAGATCGACCAGAAAATTGACCGTGCTGGGCGCCTCGCGCGGAATGCCCGCGAGGTACGCCGACAACAGCGGTCCGGGCTCCAGCGTCGCCAGATAAGGCGCAAGTTCGGTCTTGAGATCGTCGGTGTAGGCGAACGGAAAGCTGTCGGCGGAAGGCTCGACAAAGAAATCGAACGGATTGATCACGGTCATCTGCGCCGTGAAATCGACCTCGATCTTCAGTTCGGTGGCCTTTCCGGGGAAGACGAACCGCGCCAGCCAGTTGCCCTGCGGATCCTGCTGCCAGTTCACGAAATGGTTTGGCGGCGTCACCTTGAGCGAATAGCTCAGAATGGGCGTGCGGGTGTGCGGCGCCGGCCGCAGCCGGATGGTTTGCGGGCCGAGGTCGATCGGACGGTCATATTTGTAGTGCGTGACGTGATGTAGTGCGACGAAGATCGACACAGGCTGAGTGCTCCAGCAGCTTTTTTAAGCAGAACACCGGTTCTGATGTGGATCAAGCACTAACAACGGGCAGCGATTGCCTGCTGCAAAGGCGTGGGAACCCGCCCCAGCCGTCATCGCCCGGCTCGACCGGGCGATCCAGTATTGCAGAGCGCTCGCGATCGAACGTCGACGCTCTGAATACTGGGCCATCCGCCTTCGCGGATGGCGACGGCACAATGTGACGCGGGCTCTCAGGATGAGGACGTCAATGCCTCTACATCGTCGCGCCAAGCACCCATGGCGCGAATTCGGCGCCGCCGAAATCAAAACTCTCGCTCTTGGTCGGCGCTCCCGAAGCCGTCTTCAGCATCAGGTCGAAAATGCGCTGGCCGCACTCCTGCACCGTCTCCTCGCCGTCGAGAATGGTGCCGCAATTGACGTCCATGTCGTCTTCCATCCGCTTGAACATCGGCGAATTGGTCGCAAGCTTGATCGACGGTGCGGGCTTGCAGCCGAACACGCTGCCGCGGCCGGTGGTGAAGCAGACGAGATTGGCGCCGCCGGCCACCTGTCCGGTCGCGGCCACCGGGTCGTAGCCCGGCGTGTCCATAAAGACAAAACCCTTTTTTGTCACCGCTTCAGCATAGTTTAGGACATCGACCAGATTGGTGCTGCCGGCCTTCGCCATCGCGCCGAGTGATTTTTCGAGGATCGTCGTCAGACCACCGGCCTTGTTGCCGGGGCTTGGGTTGGCGTTCATCTCGGCGCCCTCACGTTCGGTGTACGCCTCCCACCAGCGCATCAGCGCCACCAGTTTTTCGCCGACCTCGCGACTGACCGCGCGACGCGTTAAGAGATGTTCGGCGCCGTAGGTCTCCGGAGTCTCGGACAAAATGACGGTGCCGCCGTGCCGCACCAAGAGATCGCTGGCAGCACCGAGCGCGGGATTGGCGGAGACGCCGGAATAACCGTCGGAGCCGCCGCATTGCAGCGCCACGGTCAACTCACTGGCCGACACCGGCTCGCGCTTGACGTTGTTGGCGTCGGTGAGCGCCTCGCGCACAAAGGCGACGCCGGCTTCCACGGTCTTGCGTGTACCGCCGATTTCCTGAATCTCCAGTTCGCGCAGACGGCCAGCGAGCTTCTGCTCTTTCATCAATCCACCGATCTGGTTGACCTCGCAACCCAGGCCCAGCACGACCACGGCGGAAAAATTCACATGCCGCGCATAACCGCCGAGCGTGCGGCGCAGGATGGTCAGCGGCTCGTCCTGGGTCATGCCGCAGCCGGTCTTGTGGGTGAGCGCGACCACGCCATCGACGTTGGGGAAATCCGCCAGCGGATTGTCGTGGGTGAACGGATTCTTCTTGAAGACATCCGCGACCATGCCGGCGACATGCGCGCTGCAGTTGACTGACGTGAGGATGCCGATGTAGTTGCGGGTCGCGACCCGGCCATCGGGACGGCAGATGCCATCGAAGGTCGCGGGCAGATCGAAGTTCGGCGTCGGCGTAACGTCGACGCCAAAGGCATAGTCCTTGGCGAAATCGCCCATGCCGCAATTCTGGGTATGAACATGCTGGCCCGGCGCGATCGGAGATGTCGCAAAGCCGATGATCTGGCCGTAGCGGCGGATCGGCTCGCCGGTCGCGATGGCGCGGGTCGCGACCTTGTGGCCCGCCGGAATCCGCTCAATCGTGGTCACGCCCTCCGCCACGACCATGCCGGGCGGCAGGCTCGAGCGCGCGATCAGCACGCCATCATCAGGATGCAGGCGAATGACGGGTGCTGGGGCCATGGGATGTCTCCTTGTCTTAAACAGACGGACCTTATCCTGAGGAGCAGGCGCAGCCTGCGTCTCGAAGGATGGCCGCAAACGTCACAATGCCCTCATGCTTCGAGACGGCCTTTCAGGCCTCCTCAGCATGAGGGCATTGTAGCACAGATTACCTCACGCCTTGCCGCCGGAATCCTTGCGGGTCTGGGCGACCTGCATCTTGGCATAGGTCATCATCAATCCGCTTTCGTTGGACAGCGTCACGAGCTTGAAGCCCATGTTGATCGCCCGCACCGCACCATCGGCGCCGCTGCAGTGGATGCCGGGATAGAGGCCGCGCTTGCCGCACTCTTTGACGATCTTCTCATAGATCTTGAGAATTTCCGGCTCGTCGCGGTCGAGCTTCGGCACCAGCCCATAGGAGAAGCCGAGATCGGAGGGACCGATATAGACGCCGTTGATGCCTTCGACATCGAGGATCGATTCCATGTTCTCGACCGCGGTCTTGGTCTCCATCATCGGCAGCAGTACGATCTCGTCGTTGGCCGTCTGCTGATAGGTGCCGGCCGAACCGTACATGCCGGAACGAATCGGGCCGTTCGAACGCGTGCCGCGCGGCGGATATTTGCTGTAGGCAACGAGGTTTTCCGCCTCCTGCTTGGTGTTGATCATCGGGCAGATCACGCCATAGGCGCCGCCGTCGAGCACCTTGCCGATGATGCCGGGCTCATTCCAGGGCACGCGGACCATCGGCGTCACCGGATGGCCGTTCATCGCCTGGAAGCATTGCACCATCGACTGGTAATCCTGCACGCCGTGCTGCATGTCGACGGTGACGCTGTCGAACCCGCATTGCGCCATCACTTCGGCCGAAAATCCCGATGGGATCGCAAGCCAGGCGTTCACCACGGCCTTGCCCGAGGCCCATACTTTCTTGACGTTATTTGCCATTGGTCACGTTTCCTTTTTTGCTTTCGATCCGTTTGACGTTTGAGTCCTCATGGTGAGGAGGCGCGCTTGCGCCGTCTCGAACCATGAGGTTCGCTGCCCATCCTTCGAGACGCGGCGAAGACGCCGCTCCTCCCGAGTGAGCGCAAGTGCGCTCATCCGGGGATGAGGACATGTTCGTTACGGCGCATCATGCCGTTGCCCGCTGTATGCTCACCTCGTTCACACCGACTTCGCGTGCGGTATTCACTATCGCCGCCCAGGTATCGTCAGGCAAGGGCACCCCGTTTTTGGTGCGATCGGCCCGCATTTTCCGCTCGGGATCGCCGGGGATCAACACGGCATCGACGCCGGCGACCGGCTTGGTGGCCCTGATAAAGTCGACATAGCGCGAGATTTCGCCGTCGAAGAAATGGCTGGTGTCCACCACCTTGGGGTCGACATAGACGGCGAACATGCCGTTGGCGAAACGCCGGTCCGGCGCGGTGGCGCCGGTACCGGTCAACGCACCGCCGAGCAACTCGCAGATGAAGGCGAGACCCGAGCCCTTGTGCTCGCCGAACGCGCGGATCGCGCCTGTGCCCTTGGTGTGGTCGCGCGGCCCCTCCGCGCTGTACGGCCCGTACAGCACGGCCGGATCCTCGCTCAACGTGCCGTCGAAGTCGATCAGCGCACCATCAGGCAGTTTCTTGCCGCCGCGGCTTGCGACAAGGACCTTGCCTTCGGCGACGATCGAGGTGGCGAAATCGAGCACGATCGGGTCCTGCCCCTGGCGCGGAATGCCGACGCAATAAGGCGCGGTCGACAGCCGCTTCTCGACGCCGCCATGGGGCGCCACCAGCAGCGAGCCCGCGGCGTTGACGAAATGGATCGATACCAGCCCTTCGGCGGCCGCCATTTCCGCCCAGTCGCCGACGCGGCCGATGTGCCCGGCATTGCGCAGCGCCACCGCTGATAGCCCAGCCTTCCTGCACTTCTCGATGCCGATCCTGACGGCCTGCGGCGTGACGGTCTGTCCGTAACCGAACTTGCCGTCGACCACCGCCAGCGACGGCGTATCGACCACGAGTTCGGCGGTCTGATCGGGGACGACCGAGCCCATCTTCTTCCACCTGATGTAAACCGGCACCCGGATCACGCCGTGGCTGTCGTGCCCGGTGAGGTTTGCGGTCGTCAGGTATGTCGCGATGCGCCTGGCTTCTTCGGGAGAGGATTCCGAGTGCGCGAAAACTTCGGCAACGAAGTTGATCAGGTTTTGAACTTGTATCGTGACCATCGATCCGTCTTTCGCGGCTTACGCGCTTACCTTGGCATGACCGCCGAGATAGGCGGCAGCGATGGCTTCATTGCCCCACAATTCGTCGGGCTTGCCGCCCAGCACGATGCGGCCGGTTTCCAGCACGTAGCCGTGATCGGCGACGGAAAGTCCCATGCGCGCGTTTTGCTCGACAAGCAAGACCGTGGTGTTGCGCCTGATCTCCGAAATAATCCGGAACACCGCCTGCACGATCACCGGCGCGAGGCCGAGCGAGGGCTCGTCCAGCAGCAGCAGCCGCGGCTTCGCCATCAATCCGCGCGCCACCGCGACCATCTGCAATTGCCCGCCCGACAAGGTCCAGCCGAGCGCATTGGAAAATGACCGGATGTCCGGAAACAGATCGAACATGGCGTCGGCTTCGCGCGACAGGTCTGATTTCGAGACGCGCCGGTTCGACGCGCCGAGCATGATGTTTTCCTTGACGGTGAGGCCGGGAAACACCCGCCGCCCCTCCGGCACATGGGAGATGCCGAGCCGGACAATGGTTTCAGGTCCGAGACCGGCGATCGATTTGCCGTCGAACAGGATTTCGCCCGCCGCCGGCTTTGCCAGCCCCGAGATAGCGCGCAGCGTGGTCGATTTGCCGGCGCCGTTGGCGCCGAGCAGCGTGACCACCTGCCCCTCGTCGACACTGATCGACACGCCGCGGAGCGCTTCGATCTCGCCGTATAGGACAATCAGATCGTTGATTTGGAGCAGCGGCATTATTCGGTCCCGAGATAGGCGGAGACGACATCGGGATGGCGCAGCACCGCCATGGATTCGCCGTCCGCGATGCGGCGTCCGAAGTTGAGCACGGTGATATGCTGGGCCGCTTCCGCGACCAGCGTCATGTCGTGATCGATGATCAGGATGGTCAGGCCTTGCGCTGCGATGCGCTTGAGCAACTCATGCAGTTCGAGCTTCTCGCTCGAATTCAATCCGGCCGCGGGTTCGTCGAGCAAAAGCAAGGTCGGATTGGCGGCGAGCGCGCGGGCGATCTCGATCAGGCGCTGATGGCCGTAGGAAAAGCTCGAGATCAGTTCGTTGGCGCGCGGGCCGAGGCCGACGAAGGTCAGCGCCTCCATCGCGCGTTCGCTCAGGGCAGCATCGCCGCCTTTGCCGATCAGGGTGTTGCCCGGCCGCTCAGCACCGATCTCGACATTCTCCAGCGCGGTCATCGACCGGAACAGGCGGATATTCTGGAACGTGCGTCCCAATCCTGCCGCCGTGCGCTGATGCGGTTGCATGTCGGTGATATCAGTGCCGTCGAGCAGGATCTTGCCTGACGTCGCCTTGTAGAGTCCCGAGAGAACGTTGAGCGTCGTGGTCTTGCCGGAACCATTCGGACCGATCAACGCATGCACGCTGCCGCGCTTCACCGCAATGTCGACGCCATCGACAGCCTTGAGGCCGCCGAAATATTTCGACAGGCTGGTGACTTCGAGCACGGTATCGCCGCTGACGGTCGCGGGCTTGAGTTGCAGGGTTGCCGCAGCCGGAGGCGCCTTGATCTGGCTGCGCCAGCGCTGGGTCGCGACATTGATGAATCCCCAGATACCATCCGGCATGAAGCGGATGATGAGGATGACGGACAATCCGTAGATCGCAAGATACAGGCCGGGGACGCTTTTCAGAAATCGCAGCCATTCCGGAATCAGGATCAGCAGGCCGGTGCCGATCGCCGACCCGATCGGCGATGCGACACCGCCCAGCAGCGACATCGTCAGGAAGACGATCGACTCGGCGAACGAGAACTGATCCGGACTGACATAGGCAAAGCCGCCGGCGAAAAGACCGCCGGCCAATCCGCCCAGCACCGCGCTGAGGGCGAAGGCATAGACCTTGGTGCGGAACACATCGATGCCGACCACGCCGGCCGCAAGCTCGTTGTCGCGGACCGCGCGCATCGCGCGTCCGAGCCGCGTATCCGGAAGATGCCAGACGAAATAGCCGACCAGCGCCAGCATGGCGACGCAGAAGGCGAGATACGATTGCGAGTTCTGGAACAAATCGGGCCGGCCGATCCGCGGCACGCCGTCCGGACCGTGGGTGAGCCAGATGGCGTTGATCATGACCAGCGTGACGATCTGCTGGAACGAGATCGTCACCATGGCGAGGTAATGCCCGCCGAGGCGCAAGGTCGACATGCCCAGCACCGCTCCGGCGACCAGCGCCATCAGGCATCCTGCCGCCAGACACAGCCAGTAGCTGATGTGGTAGTCCGACGTTCCGATGCCGACCGCATAGGCGCCGAAACCGAAGAACGCCGCCTGCGCCAGATTGATCTGCCCGCACAGGCCAAGCACCACGGAGAGACCGAACACCGCGATCGCAAAGGTGGTCGCCTGCATCAGGATGTTGAGGATGTAACCGTCGAATCGCATGGTCGCGGCAAGCGCGACGACGATGGCGGCGCCGATGAAATAAGGCAGGTGACGTATCAGCAACGGCTTCGCGCGCGTCGCGGGCACGGTGATCGGCATATTCTCGCTGGGGGCGCTCATGCTTTCTCCGCGACGCGTTCGCCAAAGATGCCCTGAGGCCGGAACACCAGAAACAGCACCAGCACCAGGAAAGCAAAGCCGTCCTTGTAGGGCACTGAAATATAGGCGGCACCGAAGGTTTCGATGATGCCGAGCGCCAGTCCGCCGATGATCGCACCGGCAACGTCGCCGAACCCTCCGATGATGGTGGCGGCGAAGGCTTTGAGCGCGATCGTCGAGCCCATCTGGATCGAGACGAACAGGATCGGCGCCACCAGGATGCCCGCGAGGCCGCCAAGCACCGCCGAATAGATGAAGGTGATCATGATCATGGTGGAGACGGAAATGCCGAGCAGCGACGCCATCTCCTTGTCCTGCGAGGTGGCCTGCAGCTTCTTGCCCAGCATCGTGTGCTCGAAGAACCAGTAATTGAACACCACCAGGATCATCGTGACCGCGATGATCAAGAGATACTGGCTGTCGAGATAGACCGGCCCGAGCTGGATGCCGGGCGTCTCGAACCAGCCCTCCAGCACCTGCGGCTGCGGGCCGTAAATCGCGAGCACGGAATTGGCGAGCAGGATCGACGCACCGATGGTCGCGATGATGACCGGCAGGAATGTGCGATGACGCAGCGGATAATAGACCCCGAGATTGAAGATCGCGCCCAGTAGCGCCATGCCGGCCAGCGACAGCAGGAACGACAGCCAGTACGGCCATCCCAAATCGACGGCGAACACGACCATCAGGTAGGCCGCGACCATCGAGAATTCGCCTTGCGCGAAATTCACCACGTTGGTGGCGCGGAAGATCAGCACGAAGCCGAGCGCGACCAGCGCGTAAACGGCGCCGATGCCTATACCGGTGAAAAGTAGCTGTAGTGCAAGATCCATGGAAACGCTCGGTTACGAGAAGCTGATCGGCTCTGCTGTCGATAATGGCGGGTTCTGCCAGCCGAAGTTCCGGTGGAACAATCCGTGAGAACCGGATGCGCGAATATCGAACCGCAGGTTTGGACGTGTCGGCCCCTCCGCATCGGGAGGGACCGACAACGCCGGATCAATCGTTGAAGTCGATATGCTTGTCGTAAACGATGGTGCCCTTCTCGTTCTTCACGATGTTGTAGCCGTGCAGGCCGTCGCCGTTCTGGTCAAAATTATACTCGCCTTCCGCGCCGGCATATTTTTTAACAGCGAGAATGGCCTCCCGGATTTTTGTCGGATCGGTCGAGCCGGCCTTGTTGATCGCCGCGGCCAGAATGGTGATGGCGTCGTAGGGCCACGCACTCTGGTTATCCGGCGCGGTCTTGTAGGCCTCGCGATAGGATTTGCCGAAGGCCTTCGAAGCCTCGCTGGAATCTTCCGCGTAGTCTGCCACGCCGTAAGTGCCGAACAGCGCCGGGCCTGCCAGCTTGGTCGACGACACCGCCACCACCGAAGGCGATCCGACCCAGGGAATATTGACGCCGAGCTGGCGCAATTGCCGGGCGAAAATGCCGAGATCGTTCTCGAAGGTGAAGTAAGTACCGAGCACATCCGCGCCGGACTGCTTCACGGCCAGCACGACCGGGGTGAAATCCTGGCTTTGGTTGGCGTAGCCCTGATCGAGCACCGGCGGCGCGCCGAGCTTGCCCAGCGCCTCTGTGAGCGCCTTGCCGCCCGCGGTGCCGAATGCGTCGGTCGAATGAACGATCGCCCATTTTTTCTTGCCGAGCGTGGTGACGCCGTAGTCGGCGATCACGCGGCCGGAATAGTTGTCATTCGGGCGGAAGCGGAACAGCCACTGATTGCCCATATGGGTGAGATCCGGATTGGTACCCCCGATCATCACCGGCTTGCCGAGCTTGAGCACGTCGGGCGCCATCGCCATCACCTGGGTCGAGCGGATCGAGCCCAGAAACGCAACGATATCCGGCTGCGCGGCCAATTTCGAAAACGCCAACACGATGCCTGGATTGGTGGTCTGATCGTCCTCAATGACGAGTTCGACCTGCTTGCCGAGAATGCCACCGGCCTTATTGACCGCAGCGAGCGCAAGCTTCGCCCCGTTCTGCGCCCAAAGCCCCTGCTCCGCCGCCGGACCCGTCACCGGGACGCACATGCCGATCTTGATGGTGGCGCCCTGCGCCCGCGCGCTGCCGATGATGTGGGGTGCAGCAATACCGGCAGCGATGCCAGCCGCGAAATCGCGTCTCGTAAGTTTCATCTATTCCTCCATGGAGGCCGGGCTTCTTTGTCGGCCTTTCTTGGTATTGGCATCCGCGAAGGACGCAAAACCGTGTGCGTATCTACGGACTCTCGCGTGCGGAGTAAATTGATATCGCGACGATGTCGACTAACGGCGCGGACGTGTCGTTAATGCCGGATGCGGCAAAAGATTAACAGGCGCGAAGCGGACCTATTCCCCGGCTTCACGGCCGCGGGCGAGAGCTTTTCGATGCTTAAACAACATGCATCCAATCGGAGCTATGCGTCCCATCAAGAGCATCATGCAAATTTGCGCTTACTCGACTTCGCCAACCACTGGCAACTCCGACAGACTTGCCTCGAGCGCGCCGAGCATGTCCTGCAGCTCGGCGAGTTTGCGGGCGCCGTAGCGCCGGGTGATGGCGTCGTAGATGGCTTCCGACGACGGCGCCACCGCTTCGATCAGCTTCAAACCCTTAGCCGAGATCGACACGACGCCGCGGCGCAGATCGGCTTTCGCCACCCGCCGTTCGATCAGATGACGCGCCTCCAGGTCGCGCAGAATCCGCGAAAGGCTCGGACCCAGCAGGAAAGCAACGTGCGCGAGTTCCGTGACCTCGATGGCGTCGATCGAGGCGAGCGCGCGCAGGATTCGCCATTGCTGTTCGGTCAGGCCATGGTTGCGCAGCGAGGGACGGAAATGCCGCATCACCGCCTCGCGCGCGCGCAGCAGCGACATCGGCAGCGAACGCGAGAATTCGCGCATCGGCACCCGCCGGACAGCGGTTTCGCTTGCCGCTTTCGAACCGGCGGTGCCGGGCGATTTTTTCCGCGCCATGATCAATCGTCCCGCCATCAGCAGCTGCCGACCGTTGCACCACGGCGTGTTTGCGCTGCAACAAAATTCAATTCGGTTTGACTTCACTTAACATGTTAATCATATTCCCGCACGACCTTTCATCGCGCAGTTGGCCTCGACCGAGATGGCACTGACCAAAGACGATATCCGTCTCGCCGCCGAGCGGCTGCATCAGGCGGAGAAGACGCGACGGCAGATCAGGCAGCTATCGCTGGATCACCCGGGCATCACTATCGAAGACGCCTATGCCATCCAGAAGGCGTGGATCGAGATCAAGGTCGCCGAGGGCCGCGTCGTCAAAGGCCACAAGATCGGCCTCACATCGAAGGCCATGCAGAGCGCGCTTGGTATCGATGAGCCGGATTCTGGAATTCTTCTCGATGACATGTTCTTTGCCGATGGCGGCCTCGTGCCATCCGACCGCTTTATCGGTACGCGGATAGAAGCCGAACTGGCATTCGTGATGAAGGCGCGGCTTGCCGGGCCGCACTGCACCATGTTCGACGTGCTGAATGCGACCGATTTCGTGGTGCCGGCGCTGGAAATCCTGGACACAAGGATCGAGCGGGTCGATCCGGTGACAAAGTCGACCCGAAAGATATTCGATACCATCGCCGACAACGCCGCCAATGCCGGCATTGTGCTCGGCGGCCGTCCGCTGCGGCCGTTGGAGGCCGATCTGCGCTGGATCGGCGCGCTGTGCTATCGTAACGGTCAGTTGGAAGAAACCGGGCTTGCCGCCGGCGTACTCAATCATCCCGCCACCAGCGTGGCCTGGCTTGCCAACAAGATCGCGCCCAACGGACTTGCACTTGAGCCCGGCCAGGTGGTGCTGGCGGGATCGTTCATTCGCCCGATCGAGACCCGCAAAGGCGACACGATCCAGGCCGACTATGGTCCGTATGGCACGGTGAGCTGCTACTTCGCTTGATACGCCCCCGCAGAGGAGTGATCCAGACATGCCGCATTTCACAATCGAATATTCAGCCAATCTCGACGCGCGTGTCGATATGGACAAAGTCGTCGAAGTGGTCCGCAAGGCCGCGGTGGAAACCGGGATCTTTCCGCTCGGCGGCATTCGCGTCCGCGCGGTGCGCTGCGAGCACTACGCCATTGCCGATGGTACACCGGATTTCGGATTTCTCGACATGGTGCTGCGGCTTGGCGAGGGCCGCGATCTCGCGACCCGCAAGAAGGCCGGCGAGCATATTTTTCGAGCGCTGTCCGATCATCTCGACCCGGTCTTTGCGGGCAGCAAGTTCGCGCTGTCGTTCGACATGCAGATCAACGACAAGGAAACCAGCTGGAAGCGCAACAATATCCACGACGTTCTGAAGGCGGAGGCCGCGCATGGATAAGGTCATGCCAAAATCATCCGACGTGTTTCAGGCCAATCGCGACCGCGCCGCCCCGCTGCTGAAACAACTGAGAGCCGATGGTATCGGACACATGATCGACGGCAAGATCGTGGCGTCGATCTCGGGCGAAACGTTTGAAACGAACTCGCCTGTCGATGGCGCGGTGCTGGCGTCGGTCGCGCGCGGCAACGCGGAAGATATCGATCGCGCCGCGACGGCAGCCGCGCTGGCCTTCAAGGCCTGGCGCGACATGCCCGCGACGATGCGCAAGAAATTGCTGCATCGGGTTGCGGACGCCATCGAAGACCGTGCCGACGATATCGCGGTGCTCGAATGCATCGACACCGGCCAGGCCCATCGCTTCATGGCCAAGGCCGCGCTCAGGGCTGCCGAGAACTTCCGTTTCTTCGCCGACAAATGCACCGACGCGCGCGATGGCTTGAATATGCCGAGCGAAGAGCACTGGAACGTATCCACGCGCGTGCCGATCGGCCCGGTCGGCGTGATCACGCCATGGAATACACCATTTATGCTGTCGACCTGGAAGATCGCCCCTGCCCTCGCCGCCGGCTGCACCGTGGTGCACAAGCCCGCGGAATGGTCGCCGGTGACCGCCGATCTGTTGTCGCGGCTGGTGAAACAGGCCGGCGTGCCCGACGGCGTTCTCAACACCGTGCACGGCATCGGTGAAGAAGCCGGCAAAGCGCTGACCGAGCACCCCGCGATCAAGGCAATCGCCTTTGTCGGCGAAACCTCGACCGGCGCAGCGATCATGGCGCAGGGCGCGCCAAGCCTGAAGCGCGTGCATTTCGAGCTCGGTGGCAAGAACCCCGTGATCGTGTTCGACGATGCGGATTTGGACCGCGCACTCGATGCAGTCGTGTTCATGATCTATTCGCTCAACGGCGAGCGCTGCACCTCGTCGAGCCGGCTGTTGATCCAGCAAGGCATCGCGGAAAAATTCATCGAAAAACTCACCGCGCGCGTGAAGGCGCTCAAGATCGGGCATCCGCTCGACCCCGCGACCGAAATCGGGCCGCTGATTCATGAACGCCATCTGGAAAAAGTCTGCGCCTATTTCGACGTCGCGCGGAAGGATGGCGCTGTCATTACCGTCGGCGGCAAGGCGCATGACGGCCCCGGCGGCGGCCATTATGTGCAGCCGACGCTGGTCACCGGCGCGCACGCCAACATGCGTGTGGCGCAAGAGGAAGTATTCGGTCCTTTCCTGACCGTGATTCCGTTCCGCGACGAGAGCGACGCCATCGAAATCGCCAACGCCGTGCAGTATGGCCTCACCGGCTATGTCTGGACCTCGGACATGGGCCGCGCATTGCGCGTCGCCGACGCGCTGGAGGCCGGCATGATCTGGCTGAATTCCGAGAATGTCCGCCACTTGCCGACCCCGTTCGGCGGCATGAAATCGTCAGGCATCGGCCGCGACGGCGGCGATTATTCGTTCGACTTCTACATGGAAACCAAGCACGTCTCGCTGGCGCGGGGAACCCACAAGATCCAGCGGCTGGGAGTACCCTCATCCTGAGGAGCGGCCGAATGGCCGCGTCTCGAAGGATGGGCCACACGGACAACATGGTTCGAGACGGCGCCGAAGAGGCGCCTCCTCACCATGAGGACAGACCGATCTAGGAATTAGGAAACGCCGATGCCCATCCCGCAACACATCTTCGATCCGCCGTTCAACATCGTCCGATCCAGCCATGTCGTGCTCGACGTTGTCGACCTGAACGCCAGCGGCGAGTTTTACGAAAAGACCGTCGGGCTTCATGTCGAGGATCGCGACGACAGAGCGGTATACTTGCGCGGCAGCGAGGAGCATCAGCACCACTCGCTGGTGCTGCGCAAGGCGGCGAGTGCCGCCTGCAACCGGCTGGGCTTCAAGGTCGGCAACGAAAACGATCTCGACAAGGCCGCGGCCTTCTGTTCCGAGAACGGGATCACTTACGCGTTCGCGGAGCAGCCGTTCCAGGGCCGCACGCTGCAGTTCACCGACCCGTGCGGCTTCCAGATCGAGCTCTATGCAGCAATGGAGAAACGCCCGCATCTGTTGCGCCGCTACGATCTCTACAAGGGTTGCCACCCGCAACGGCTCGATCATTTCAACGTGTTCGCCGCCGAGGTTCAGGACACTGTCGACTTCTACGCGCGGCTGGGGTTCCGGCTGACCGAATACGGCGAGGAAGACGGCCCCATTGGGCGGATCGCGGCGGCGTGGATGCATCGCAAGGGCAACGTGCATGACTTCGCCATCACCAACGGCAAGGGCCCTCGCCTGCACCATTTCGCCTATTGGGTGCCGACCGCGATGAACGTCCTGCATCTGTGCGACGTGATGGCCTCGAGCGGCTTCCTCAAGAACATCGAGCGCGGGCCCGGCCGTCACGGCATTTCAAATGCGTTCTTTCTGTATGTCCGCGATCCCGATGGCCACCGCCTGGAGCTCTACACCAGCGATTACTTCACCGGGGATCACGACCATGAGCCGCTGCGCTGGTCGCTGAAGGATCCGCGGCGGCAAACGCTGTGGGGCGCGCCGGCGCCGCGTTCCTGGTTCGAGCAGGGATCGCCGTTCGCGGGTCAGGTGGTACGTGAGCCGCTGTTCGTCGCTGACGTCACGATTGCGGATTAAGATGCGCGTTTCGATTGTCATCCACTGCGATCACGGGAGATATCATGAAAATGCTTTCGCTCACCGCAGCCGCATCGATGCTGGGCCTCGCGCTTGTGATGTCATCGATGACTGATCTTCAGGCCGCGGAACTGAGGATCCTGGCCGGCGGCTCCATGACCGGCTCGCTGAATGAACTCGGCCCGCAATTCGAGCGCGCCTCCGGTCATAAACTTACCATTCACTTCGACTCCACTCCCAACCTGATCAAGCAGGTCACATCGGGCGTGCCGTTCGACCTGGCTGTTGCGCCCGTCGATGTTTTCAAGGACGCCGCCGCCAAGGCGCGCTTCGCCCCCTCGCCCACCATCGATATCGCCCGCGTCGGCTACGGCGTCATCGTCCGATCAGGCGCCCCCAAACCCGACGTCAGTACACCGGATGCGCTGAAAGCGACGCTGCTCAACGCACCATCCATTACGTTCGTGCCGGAGAGTGCGGCCGGCGCCTATGTCTTGAAGACATTCGACCGGCTCGGCATCACTGAGGCGATGAAGGCCAAGACCAAGCCGCAGACCGCGCCGGCCCAGATCGCTCCGGCCGTCGCCAAGGGCGAGGCCGATCTCGGGGTATTTCTCGTCAATGTGCTGATCGCCCCCGGCGTCGAACTGGCGGGCCCATTCCCCGCTGAATTGCAGCAGGAACTGGTTTTCACCGCTGCCGTCGCTGCTGACAGCAAGGAAGCGGAAGCCGCCACCGCATTCATCACCTTTCTGACGACTCCCGCCGCCGCTGCCGTCATCAAGGCCAAAGGCATGATCCCCGGCTAAGGCCAACGCAGTTCGCAGGCCGGGTGACAACTTCACAACGGCCCGTTATTGGACACCTCATGACCGCAAATCGCATCGCTACCTACTCCGTTGACGGCTCGACCAGATACGGCGTTGTCGCCGATGGCGGGCTAGTCGATCTCTCCGCGCGCTTTGGCAAGGATTACCCGACGCTCCGCGAGGCGATCGCCGCTGGCGCATTGACAAAGCTTGCCGAGGACGCCACACGGCATTCGCCGGACCATCCGCTCGACGCGATCACCTGGCTGCCGCCGATCCCTTCGCCGGAGAAAATCATCTGCATCGGCGTGAATTATCCCGACCGTAACGCGGAATACAAGGACGGCCAGGACGCGCCGAAATATCCCAGCATGTTCATGCGCACGCCGCGCTCGTTCGTCGGACACAATACGCCGCTGGTTCGCCCGCGCGCATCCGCGCAGCTCGACTATGAGGGCGAAGTGGTGCTCGTCATCGGCAAGGCCGGACGGCACATCCCGGAAAGCACGGCGCTGGATCACATCGCCGCGATCACGCTGTGCAATGAAGGCACCATCCGGGACTGGGTCCGGCATGCGAAGTTCAATGTGACGCAAGGCAAGAATTTCGATTCCACCGGCAGTCTTGGCCCGTGGCTGATCCCTTACACCGATGAATCGCAGATCACGGACATCAGGCTGACGACGCGGGTCAATGGCGAGACGCGACAGGACGACCGCACCGGGCGGCTGATCTTCGGCTTCCGCTATCTCATCAATTATATTTCGACCTTCACCACGCTGGTGCCGGGCGACGTCATCGTCACGGGAACGCCGACCGGCGCCGGCGCGCGGTTCGATCCGCCGCGTTATCTGAAACCCGGCGATGTCGTCGAAGTCGAGGCCGACAATATCGGCGTGCTGCGCAACGGCGTGATCGACGAAAACACATGAAGCAGCCCAAGAGCGATTGGATAGCGTAATGACGACAAGTTCCGGCGGCGAAGCCATTGTCAGCGGCCTTGTCGCGCACGGCGTCGATACCGTGTTCGGCCTGCCCGGCGCCCAGATCTACGGGCTGTTCGACGCGTTCCAGCAAGCGCAGTTGAAGGTCATCGGCGCCCGTCACGAGCAGGCCTGCGGCTACATGGCTTATGGCTATGCGCGGTCCAGCGGCCGGCCCGGCGTGTTCAGCGTGGTGCCCGGCCCGGGGGTGCTCAACGCCGGTGCGGCCTTGCTGACGGCATACGGCTCGAACGAGCCGGTGCTGTGCCTGACCGGACAGGTGCCGACGCAATATCTCGGCAAGGGCCGCGGCCATCTGCACGAGATGCCGGATCAGCTCGCCACACTGCGAAGTTTCGTGAAATGGGCCGACCGCATCGAATATCCCGACGCGGCGCCGACGCTGGTCAGCCGCGCATTCCAGGAGATGCTGTCGGGCCGGCGCGGGCCGGTAGCGCTGGAAATGCCCTGGGACGTATTCACGCAGCGCGCGGATACCGGCGTGGCAAAACCGTTCGATCTTTTCCCGCCACCGCAGCCCGACACCGAACGCGTCAAGGCCGCAGCGGCGCTGATCGCCAGCAGCAAGACGCCGATGATCTTCGTCGGCAGCGGCGCCATTCACGCCCGTGATGAAATCCTCGAGCTTGCCGAACTGATCGACGCGCCGGTGGTGGCGTTCCGCAGCGGACGCGGCATCGTCAGCAATGCGCACGAACTCGGGCTGACGATGGCGGCGGCCTATCGGCTGTGGCCGCACACCGATCTGATGATCGGGATCGGCTCGCGCATGGAATTGCCGACCATGTTCCGCTGGCCGTTTCGTCCCGACGGACTGAAGTCCGTTCGTATCGATATCGATCCATCGGAAATGCGCCGGTTTACGCCGGACGCGCCGGTGATTGCCGACGCGCAGGCCGGTACACGCGAACTGCTCGCAGCGGCGAGAAAGGCCGGTTACACGAAAGCCAGCGGACGCCGTTCCGCGATCCGCGAGGCCTCGGCGGCAGCGTTGCGGGAGATCCAGAAGGTTCAGCCGCAGATGGCTTACCTGAACATCCTGCGCGAGGTGCTGCCGCATGACGCCATCGTCACCGACGAACTGTCGCAGGTCGGCTTCGCCTCCTGGTACGGCTTCCCGGTCTACGAACCACGCACTTTCATTACCTCAGGCTATCAGGGCACGCTCGGCTCGGGCTTTCCCACCGCACTTGGCGCCAAGGTCGCGCATCCGGACCGGCCGGTGATTGCGATCACGGGCGATGGCGGCTTCATGTTCGGCGTGCAGGAATTGGCGACCGCGGTGCAGTTCAACATCGGCGTGGTGACGCTGGTGTTCAACAACAACGCCTATGGCAATGTCCGGCGCGACCAGCGCGAACGTTTCGACGGCCGGGTGGTGGCGTCCGACCTGGTCAATCCGGATTTTGTAAAACTTGCGGAATCCTTTGGCGTTGCCGCTGCGCGCGTCACCTCACCCGAGACATTTCGCGCGGCGCTGGAAAAAGCGCTGGCGCACGGCGGGCCCTACCTCATCGATATCGAAGTGCCCAAGGACTCCGAGACCAGTCCGTGGACGTTCATTCATCCGGCGAGGCTGTAAGTCTCGCTGTCATTCCGGGGCGCGCGGTAGCGCGAACCCGGAATCTCGAGATTCCGGGTTCGATGCTGCGCATCGCCCCGGAATGACGAAGCAACTTAGACTAAACCCGCCTCACCTGCACGCTTTGCCGAGCCCGCGATGCGGCGATCGCCAGCCCAGCGTCAGCGCGCCTTGCGGAACGTCAGATTGATGCGCTGCCGACCGAGCAAGGCATGCTCGCCGTCCGCGAGCGGTGCGACGCCGTGAAACTTGAGCCGCGCCGGCCCGCCCCACACCGCGATGTCACCATGCTCCAGCCGGAACCGGCGCGGTTTGTCGCTGCGCTGCAATCCGCCGAACAGGAAGATCGCGGGCAAGCCCAGCGACACCGAGACGATCGGCGCACCGAAATCGGTCTCGTCCTTGTCTTGATGCAAGGACATCCGTGCACCTGGCTGATAGCGATTGATCAGGCATGCGTCCGGTGAGAAGCCATCGAAGCCTGCTCGATCGGCCGCTCGCGCTGCGAGTTCGCGAAACGATGGCGGCATCGCCGGCCAGGGTTTTGCCGAACAGGGATCAACGCCGTCGTAGCGATAGCCGCTGGGATCGGTGACCCAGCCAACGCTGCCGCAGTTTGTCATCGCCACCGACATCTGATGGCCGCCCGGCGTCAGCATGTGGCGGAACGGCGCTTGCTCAACGATATCGCGCAATGCCGCAATCAGGTCGCTTTCGACCGGCCGGGCAAAACCGCGCAGCAGTACGGCGCGCTCCGCCATCAACTCCTGCGACGGACGCACATCGGGAACGCCAGCAAATAAATCGGCCGTCAAATCAACAGCACTCACTTCGCGTCGTGAAAGATCACACCAACGGTATGGCGATGGCCGGAGCGGATCTGGCTCACGCCATGGCGCAGATTAACGCGATAGAATCCGCGCGTCCCCTGCACCGGCCTGTGGTGCACAGCAAAAGCCACCGCATCACCTTGACGCAGCGGTACCACCTCGGGCCGCGACTGCATGCGAGGCCGCTGCTCGGTCAGCACGAATTCGCCGCCGGTGAAGTCCTTGCCCGGTTCCGACAGCAGGATCGCGACCTGCAACGGGAACACGTGTTCGCCATAGAGATCCTGATGCAGGCAATTGTAATCGCCGGCACCGTATTGCAGCAGCAACGGCGTCGGCCGGGTCTGGCCGGCGGCATGGCAGCGCTGCAGGAATGCGGCATGCTGATCCGGATAGCGGATATCGATGCCCATGGCTTCGTTCCAGCGATTGGCCACGCCATGAAGTTGCGCATACAGCGCCGGCCGCATTTCCGCGATCAGGTCCGGAAGCGGATAGGAGAAGTATTTGTACTCGCCGCGGCCGAATCCGTGCCGTCCCATCACCACCCGGCTGCGGAACCGGCTGTCGTCAGGATAAAGGGCCGCAAGCGCGCGGCACTCTTCGGCCGCGAGCAAACCCTTCAGCACCGCGCAACCCTGCGCGTCGAGATCGTTGCTGGCTCGCGTCCAATCGATGGCATCGACGCGCGCGGCGATGTCGGAGGGCGGCGCGGGACGGATACTGCTGTTTGCGTTTGATCTCATGGCGCCCAATGTCGCAAATCGACCCGTCCTGCGCCACCCGATTTCCGGGAGTTCCCTACCGTGTCGTCCCGGCGAAGGCCGGGATCCCTAACCCCGGACGCCGGTTGTTGCGAAAGGTAGCTGCCACAGTACCTAAACAGAAACGGCACGGCCTATGGGTCCCGGCCTTCGCCGGGACGACCATTGGTGAGTTCAATGCGCCATCAAAACGTCAGCCCAAGACCGGCAGCGAAACCACGTCGTAGCCGTGGCGGATGCTGCGCTTGCGAACGGGGTCCTCAAGTTCATATTCGAAGCGATTAGCGGCGCGGATGCCGCCTTTGGCGGCAAAGGTACCGCCGAACATGGCGCAACCGTCCGGCAGTCCGGCATCCCCAAAGCCGCGCTGAATCAGTTCCACTACCGGGAGCATGCTATCGAGTGTGCCTTCCTGATACAGCACGCGCGCGCCATCGATCCATGCGAACGAGCGCAGGATCATCTGGTCCCAATGATCGGCGACTTCTTCAAGTTCCCAGAGCACCGGCGCGATCGGCTTGTCGCACATCTGCTTGGAGACCGTGACGCTGTAGGCTTCCACCTTGCGGTCGGTGTGATCGGAGCCGAGACCAACGAAAATGCGGCCCTGCCAGCCGATCAGCACGAACTCGACCTCGCCGCTCGACTCCGCGCCGCTGACCTCGATGCTATCGGCTGTCGTCAGCCGCCGGGCGGCGACGCGATAATAGATCGGGGTCGACGCAGGTCGGGCAATGCCGATCGCCTCAAGCTCGGCGATATGCTTGTCGCGCGCGACCGGATCGCGTCCGGTCCATCCGGCGATCACGGCCTGATCGATCGGCAGCGTCAGCGGGGTCGTCGTGCCCCGGGCGTCGATGGTGAACGCAAGATCAAACACGAATGGCAGCCTCCATTCCGGCCGCGAGCTCGAAGATACGGCGGTCCGAGCCGCCGGCGGCTGCGAGCATCAGCCCGACCGGCACTTCGCCCTCGCGATGGCAGGGCAGCGAGATCGCGCAGCCGTCGATCATGTTGATCAGCGTGCAATTGCGCAGCGCCAGCAGATTTGCCGCGGTGAAGGCCTTGTCGTCGGCGAGATCGGCGATGCGCGGCGGCGTGTTGGCGGTGGTCGGCAGGACCAGCGCGTCGTAGGGCGCAAGACGAACCGTCGAGCGTGCGATCAGTGATTTTCGCATCTCGAGCAGGTCGATATAATCAGCAGCGCTGATGGCTTCGCCGCGAAGGATGCGCATCGCCACGCGGGGATCGTAGACCTCGCCATGGCTGATGATCAGATAGCGATGCCAGGCATAGCTTTCCGCCGCGGCGAAACCGCCCTTGGTGTTCATCACCCCGACATCAAGGAATTCCGGCACGGCAATGCGCTCGATCAGCGCGCCCTGCCGCGACAGCGTCTCCAGCGCGCGCTCGAAGGTCAGCGCCACCGCTTCCTCGAGTTCATCGAGCGCAACCGTGGTCGGCACCGCAAGCCGCATGCCCTTGATCGATCGTGGCTGCAGCGGCTTTATCGGCTCGTCGGCGAGCACGGCGTCAAGCACCGCGCAGCATCCGACCGTGCGCGCCAGCGGCCCAAAACTGTCGAGCGTGAACGACAGCGGCACCCCGCCGTCGAGCGGCACCCGGTGCTGCGTCGGCTTGAAGCCGACAATGCCGTTGAAGGCCGCCGGAATCCGGCATGACCCGCCGGTGTCGGTGCCGAGCGCGCCATGCGCCATGCGATCGACAACGGACACCGCGGCCCCCGAGGACGATCCGCCGGGCACGTGCCCGACGCTGCGCTGCCAGGCGCCTTTCGGCGTACCGAAATGCGGATTGATGCCGATGCCGGAATAGGCGAATTCCGTCATATTGGTTCGGCCGATCACGATGAAGCCGGCACGGCGCAACCGCGCCACCGCTGGTGCGTCGGCTTCCGCCGGGGCTGAATCGTCGAGCGCGCGCGAACCGGCGCGGGTCACCTGCCCGTTGATGTCGAACAGGTCCTTGATCGAAACCGGAATGCCGGCGAATGGCGACGGCGCGGCTTTCACCTCGCGCAGCCGGTCCATCGCTTCCGCCGCTTCGATGGCTGCTTCCGCATCGACAAGAATAAAGGCCCGCGCTCCCTCGCCTGCCGTGTCCGCGATCCGGGCAAGACATTCGTCGACCAGCTTGCGGGCGCTGGTGCGGCCGCCGTCGAGATCGTCGGCCAGCGTGGCGAGTGTCGGAGTGTTTGGCATCGTAGTTTCGCCTCGTGGCTGCTTGATTATTCGTTGTCCGGAGCCGCATCGATTTCCAGATCGAGCAGCGCCGAGCTCAGGGATTTGCCGTGCGCGTCGAGCGCGAGCGACCGCGTCACCCCGCCGCCGAGCGCGCCGGCCATCACGAAATTCAGCGCGGCAATGTTGGGCAGCTCATAGCGGACAACTTCGCCTTCGACAACACCGGCGAAATGCGCTCTTACCCGCTCGCTGGTGACCTGCGCGAGCAGCAGCGGATAATGCTTCGCGTCATAGGCGATCACGGAGATGTTGGAGGTGTTGCCCTTGTCACCGGTGCGGGAATGAGCGATCTCGCGCAGTTTTGTCATTCACGCCCCACAAACTGGATGGATGGTTTCGCCAGTTCGCGCGGCAGCAGGACGGAGGCTACTGCGACGACATCGCGCGCAGATTTCCACGCGCCGCCGCCGGCGGCGGGACCGTTGGTGTAGAGCGTTTCGACTTCGTTGCCGATTCTAATCGCCTCGCGCAGGTTTTCGGTGCGGCCCGCAACGCGAACCCTCACCTCGTAAGGTTCGTTTGGCATTGCGCGAGCGGAAACCTCGGCCCCGTGCAGCGACTCGACGCCAACAAGCTCGAAGCGCAATTCGCTTGATGCAACGCCAGTCAGTTTCAACCGTTCCCGAATGATGTCCAGCGCCAGCCGCCCGCGTGCCAATGCACCGGGCCCGGCATAGGAAATCTGCCCCTCGCCAATAAAACTGTCGACATAGCCGACCGAGACCTTCAGCGTATCGCTACGCTTGGTGCCGCGCCCGCCGCTGACGCGCACGCGATCGGCTGCGATCTCCTCGACCGTCACTTGCGAAAAATCCGCGACCACGTCGGGCTGAATATAGCGTTTGGGATCGTGCACCTCGTAGAGCAGCTGCTCCTTGCAGGTCTGCGCCGTCACCGCGCCGCCGGAACCCGCGACCTTGGTGATCACAAGGCTGCCGTCTTCGCCGACTTCGCCGATCGGAAAGCCGAGCCGTGCCAGATCGGGGATATCCTTGTAGCCGGGGTCGGCGAAGTAACCGCCGGTAATCTGGCCCGCGCATTCCAGCAAATGGCCGGCGACGGTGCCCTGCCCGAGCAGATTCCAGTCATCCATCGCCCAGCCGAATGCATGAATCATCGGCGCCAGAAACAGCGCCGGATCCGACGCGCGCCCGGTGATCACGATATCGGCGCCGGCGGTCAGCGCCTCCGCGATCGGTTCGGCGCCGAGATAGGCATTGGCCGACAATAGCCGGTTACCGAGCTGTTTGATGGTGCCGTCGAATTCCATGATCTCCAGGTCACCGTCCTTGCAGGCATCGAGCACGTCGTCGCCGATGACAGCAGCGATCTTCAGCGACGCGAGCCCGAGCGATCTCGCGATCTCGGCGGTCTTGCGCGCCGCGGCAACGGGATTGGCCGCGCCCATATTGGTGACGATCTTGATTCCCCTAGGCACGCAGATCGGCAGCACCGCGCGCATCCGCTCCTCGAGCAGCGGATCGTATCCGCCGTCGGGATTTTTCATGCGCGCCTGCTGCGCCAGCGCGACGGTGCGCTCGCCCAGACACTCGAATACCAGATACTGGATATCGCCCTTTTCGGCCAGTTCGACCGCGGGCTCGATGCGATCGCCCGAATATCCGGCGCCGGATCCTATTCGAATCGTTCGCACCTTCTGCCTCCCGCGCAGCGTCGCTATTCCCAGTGAGGAGTTGCCGCAATGACAAGCACCCTAGCGCGGGAGATCGAAAGCATACAAGCGTTCCGGGAGACGGATTGTGCGTGTGCCGGAATACGCGCCATGCAGCAGGTCGGCTGGACCGTTGACGCCCCATGGTCAAATGTCGCATCAAGATCGCAACAGCGGGCCCCGCGGCCTGACCCTGAGGGAGGAAATGGCAGATATGGCCGAGCCAACGCGCGCGCGACCGAAACCGACACCGGAAACCCAGCGTTTCTGGGACGGCACGCAGGCAGGCGAACTGCGCCTGCAGCGCTGCGATGCCTGCGCCAATGTCTATTTCCCGCCGCGACCGTTCTGCCCGGCCTGCGCCTCGCGCAAGGTCAGCATGTTCAAAGCCAGCGGTAAGGCGACGCTCTACAGCTACGTCATCAACCATCGGCCTGCCGCGCCCGGTTTCACGCCGCCTTACGCGATTGCCGTGGTGGAACTGGAAGAAGGACCGCGGATGATGAGCAACATCATCGATTGTCCACAGACGCCGGAGGCGCTCGAACTCGACATGAAGCTCGAAGTCGCGTTCGAAAAGCTCGACGACAAGATCACCCTTCCCTTGTTCCGTCCGGCGAAGGGCTAAGCATCATGCGCAGAAACCAGGTCGCCGTTGTCGGCGCTGCCGAAACCACCGAACTCGGTGTCATTCCGAACGTCTCACAGATCCAGTTGCACGCGGACGCGGCGCTGAACGCCCTCGCCGATGCCGGGTTGAAGCTGTCCGATATCGATGGCATCGCTACCGCGGTCGAGACGCCGCAACAGATTGCGCATTACCTTGGCATCACGCCGACCTGGGTCGACGGCACGTCGGTCGGCGGATGCTCGTTCATGCTTCACGTCCGCCACGCGGCGGCCGCGATCGAGGCCGGGCTTTGCAAGACCGTGCTGATCACCCACGCCGAGAGCGGCAAGTCGATGATCGGCAAGCAGCCGCGTTCGACGCCGGCGGACAGCTTGAACGGTCAATTCGAAGCGCCATTCGGTGTCTACGGGCCGCCCAGCATGTTTCCGATCCCGGTGCTGCGCTACATGAAGACCCATGGCATCACCCATGAGCAGATCGCGATGGTCGCGGTGGTGCAGCGTGAATGGGCCGCGAAGAATCCGCGCGCCACCATGAAGGCGCCGATCACGGTCGAGGATGTGCTGAACTCGCGGATGATCGCCTATCCGTTCCGCATCCTGCAGTGCTGCCTCGTCACCGACGGCGGCGGCGCGCTGATCCTGACCTCGGCCGACCGCGCCAGGGATTTCAAGACCAAGCCGGTCTATGTCCTCGGCACCGGCGAGAGCGTGGAAACGCCGATGGTCAGCCAGATGCAGACGTTCGACAGCTCGCGCGCGTTCCGGGTCGCGGGCCCGCTCGCCTTCAAGGAGGCCGGCATCACCCACGGGGATGTCGACCACCTGATGATCTACGACGCCTTTGCGCATCTGCCCCTGTATGGCCTCGGCGATCTCGGCTTCATGCCGCATGAAGAGACCGGCAAGTTCGTTGCCGACGGCAACACCAGGCCCGGCGGCAAGCTGCCGCTGAATACCAATGGCGGCGGTCTCAGCTACATGCATTCCGGCATGTACGGCATGTATGCGCTGCAAGAGAGCGTGCGGCAAATGCGCGGCATTGCGCCGGCGCAAGTGCCGGGCGCGAAGATTTCGGTCTGCCACGGCGTCGGCGGCATGTTCGGGGCAAGTGGCACGATTATTTTTACCAACGAACGATAATCACCTTCGTCATTCCGGGATGCGCCGCTTGGCGCAGACCACAGATGTGCGATTGCACATCGGGGAATCTCGAGATTCCGGGTTCGCGCTTCGCGCGCCCCGGAATGACGAAGAAACAACGGGAGAAGCACCATGGCCAGCACCAAATCACTGCAGGATAAAGTCGTCATCGTCACCGGCGCCGGCCGCGGGATCGGCCGCGAGATCGCGCTGCTCTGCGCCGCGGAAGGCGCCAAGGTCGTGGTCAACGATCCCGGTGTCGCCGCCGACGGTTCGGGAACGAGCGCTGCACCGGCGGAAGAGGTGGTCCAGGAAATCAAGAAGCGCGGCGGCACAGCGGTGGCCAATTTCGAAACCGTCGCCGAAGCGGTCCCCGCCAGCAAGATCGTCAAGATGGCGGTCGACACCTATGGCAAGCTCGACGGCGTGGTCAACAATGCCGGCATCCTGCGCGACGCGATCTTCCACAAGATGAGCATCGATGCCTTCGAGTCCGTGATCAAGGTGCACCTGATGGGTTCGTTCTATGTCGCGCACGCGGCAGCGCGGCTGTTCCGCGAGCAGGAAAGCGGCTCGTTCGTTCACTTCACCTCGACTTCGGGTCTGGTCGGCAATTTCGGCCAGGCCAATTACGCGGCCGCAAAACTCGGCATCGTCGGGCTGTCGAAATCGATCGCGCTCGACATGAACCGCTACAATGTGCGCTCGAATTGCGTCTCGCCGTTCGCCTGGAGCCGGCTGATCGGAACCATTCCGACCGAGACCGAGGCCGAGAAAGCGCGGGTGGCCAAGATTCAACAGATGGGACCGGAAAAGATCGCGCCGGTTTGCGCCTTCCTGCTCAGCGACGCCGCCAAGGATGTCAGCGGGCAGATTTTTGCGGTGCGGATGAACGAGATTTTCCTGATGAGCCAGTCGCGCCCGCTGCGCTCGGTCCATCGCGCCGAAGGCTGGACGCCGCAGACCCTCGCCGAGCACGGCATCCCGGCGCTGAAGTCGTCGTTCTACAAGCTCGACCGCTCGGCGGATGTTTTCAACTGGGATGCGATTTAGCAGGACGCGCTGCACCCTACGGTCGTCCCCGCGGACGCATGCGTTCGCAGGGACGACCGGGATGTACGCCTCCCCGCGATGTCGGGTTGTCCTAAAACTTGCCTGCTTTATGCCCGATTGCGGGCTCACGATTTCCTCCCAACAAAAAAATAAGGGAGGAAATCATGACAAATCTACCAAGTTTGCCCGACCCCCACGCTCAAGCCGGTGGTCTCGACCGCCGCAAATTATTGCGCGGTGCAACAGCGCTGGCTGCAACGGCCGTGACCATGACAGCGGCCTCTGCGGCGACCGTAGCGCCATTGGGCCAAACGGGCGCCCCAACCTTGCAAACCCCGCTACCCTTGGGACCGCTACCCGGGGCCCGCTATCCGGATTCTCGTCTGGAGTCTATGAAAAAGCCCAAGGTTTCGTTCGGGCCTACCGGTTTCCCGGCCTTCGCCGGCACCATGGCGGTTGAGCGCGTCGCAACCGGGTTCCGCTGGGCCGAGGGACCGGTTTACTTCCCGGCGGGCCGCTACGTGCTGTTCAGCGACATTCCCAACAACCGCATCATGCGCTTCTCGGAGGATGACGGTCACGTGAGCGTATACCGCCAGCCATCGATGAACTCGAACGGCAACACCATCGATCGGCAAGGACGCCTGCTCACTTGCGAACACAGCGGCCGACGGGTCACCCGGACCGAACTCGACGGTTCGATCACCATCATCGCCGACAAGTACAATGGCAAGAAACTGAACTCGCCGAACGACGTGGTTGTCGCTGCCGATGATTCGATCTATTTCTGCGATCCAGCCTACGGCATCGGCGGCTATTATGAGGGCATCAAAGCCGACGCAGAGCAGGAAAAGAAAAACGTCTACCGGGTGGATCCGAAATCTGGTGACATCAAGGTTGTCGTCGATGACTTCGTGGAGCCCAACGGCCTTTGCCTCTCGCCTGACGAGAAGAAGCTCTATATCTGCGACACCGGCTTCACGGACGGGCCGGACAACCCGTCGCATATCCGCGTGTTCGACCTGGATGTGGCGGCCGGAAAGGCGTCGAACAGCAAAGTCTTTGCGGAAATGCCCAAGCCAAGCATTACCGATGGGCTGCGCTGTGACACCGCCGGGCGTCTTTGGTGCTCCGTGGGTTGGGGCGATCCCAACGAGGACGGCGTGCGCTGTTACACTGCTGACGGCGATCTGCTCGGCAAGATCCACATACCGGAAACCGTCGCCAACCTGTGCTTCGGCGGTCAGCAACGAAATCGACTTTACATCTGCGGCTCGTCATCGCTCTACGCAGTCTACACCAGTGCGCAGGGTGCCATGAAGCCATGACCAGCTCCGAAACGCAGGGCGCACATATCCGCTGAAGCACATCTATCCTCGTCATTCCGGGACACGCGTCTTCGCGTGGACCCGGAATCTCGAGATTCCGGGTTCGCGCTTTCGCGCGCCCCGGAATGACCGCAAGCTACCCGCTGTTCCTCAACCCCGCCGAAATCCCGTTGATCGTGATCTGGATCCCGCGCAGCACCTGTTCGTCCGGATTCTGCGCGCGATGCTCCTTCAAGAGTTCAACCTGCACATGGTTGAGCGGATCGAGATAGGGAAAGCGGTTGCGGATTGAGCGTTCCAGCAGCGGATTGCTCTGCAGCAAGCGGTCCTGCCCCATGATGTCCAGCAGCGTCTCGATCGAGAGATGCCATTCCCTGCGGATGCGTCCGAAGATATTTTCGCGCAGTTTCGCGTCCGGCACCAGTTCGGCATAGCGCGAGGCGATCGCAATCGAGCTCTTGGCCAGCACCATGTCCATGTTCGACAACAGCGTGCGGAAGAACGGCCACTCGCGATAGAGTTCCTTCAGGAACGGCATGCCCTTGTCGGGATGCTCCGCTATCCAGGCCTCGACCGCGCTGCCGAAGCCATACCAGCCCGGCAGCATCAGCCGGCATTGCGCCCAGCTGAACACCCAGGGAATGGCGCGGAGATCCTCGATCTCACGGGTTTTCTTGCGCGACGCCGGACGGCTGCCGATGTTCAGCGTGGAGATTTCGGCGATGACGGTGGAAGCCCAGAAATAATCCGCAAAACCGTCGGTTTCGTAGACCAGCCCGCGATAGGCCTTGAAGGCCAGCGCCGATAATTGCTCCATCGCTTCCAAATATTCGCCGCGCGGCGCGCTGTGCTTTGGCTGCAGCAGGCTCGCCTCGAGGGTGGCGGCGGCAAGAATTTCCAGATTGTTGCGGCCGACTTCGGCGTTGGAATATTTGCTGGAGATGATTTCGCCCTGCTCGGTGATCCTGATCTGGCCGTTCACCGCGCCGCCGGGCTGCGCGATGATGGCGTCATAGCTCGGCCCGCCGCCGCGGCCGACCGAACCGCCGCGGCCATGGAACAGCCGCAGGCGAACATGGTGACGCTCGAACACTTCGATCAGGCCAATCTCGGCCTTGTAGAGTTCCCAGCCCGAAGTGACAAAACCGCCATCCTTGTTGCTGTCGGAATAGCCAAGCATCACCTCCTGCACGCCGCCGCGGCTGTCCACCAGCTTGCGGTAATCGTGCAGCGACAACAGCCGGTCCATGATGCCCGCGGACGCCTGCAAATCCTCGATGGTCTCGAACAGCGGCACGATGTTGATCACGCTGCGGCCGGAGGGATCGACGAGGCCGGCCTCTTTCGACAGCAGCGCGACCTCCAGCATGTCCGACATGCCCTTGCACATCGAGATGATGCATTGCGGGATCACATCGGCGCCGAATTTCGAATGCGCTTCGGCAGCGGCATGAAATACCGCGAGTTCGCCCAGCGTCTCGTCGGAGTATTTGACGAATGCCGAGGTCAGCGGCCGCGCGTTGCGCAACTCATTCGAGAGCAGCACGATGCGCGCCTCTTCGCTCAGCGCCAGATAGGACATGCCGGGTGTCGCGGCGTCGAGCAATTCGGCGACCGTGCGTTCGTGCACCGCGGAGTTTTGCCGCATGTCGAGGTTTGCGAGGTGAAACCCGAAACAATCCACCGCCCGGCGCAAGTGCCGCAGCCGTCCGCGCGTGATCACGCCCGAATTGTTTGAAACCAGCGATCGATGAAGCACATCGAGGTCGGCTTTGAACTCCTTCACACTGTCATAGGGAGCCGCTGCTCCGACCGGCCGCCGGATGGTTTCCACATCCAGCTTCAACGCCGTCGCCGTCAGCCGGGCATAAATGCCGGACACCGCCAGCCGGTAAAGCTCGCCGCTTCGATGCGGCGAAGTGTCGGGCGAGCGCCCGGCGAGCGCACGCAAATCCTTCGAGACATCGGCAAGATGCGCCGCGAGCGACAGTTCGCCGCCGAGGACGTGCAGCTCCTCGAGGTAAAAGCGCAATACGCGGCTGCTCTGCAGGCGCAAGGTTCCGCGCATCACTTCCGCCGTCACGAACGGGTTGCCGTCGCGGTCGCCGCCAATCCAGCTTCCCATCCGCAGGAACGACGCCAGCTCTCCGCGCGGGCCATCCCCCACCTGGTTCAACCGGTCCTCCAGCGCACAATGCAGCCGCGGCACTTCATGCAGGAAGGTATAATCATAAAAAGAGAGGCCGTTGGCGACCTCGTCGAGCACGGTGAGCTTGGTACGGCGCAACAGATTGGTCTGCCACAGCGTCAGCACCGCGCGGCGCAACTGCTCGGCGTCTGCCTCAAATTCCTCCGGCGTGACCTGGACGCGCTCGCGCCGGTCCAACAGCGCGGCGATCTCCATCTCGCGGTCCATCGTGCTCTTGCGGCGGACTTCCGTGGGGTGCGCGGTCAGCACCGGGCTGACCTGTGCTTCCGCAAAAAACCGGCGCAGATCGGCCGCGGAAAAGCCGGCCGCGTGCGCATGTGACAGAACCAGCGCCAGCGTCCCCGAGCGCGGCGATCCGGCGGCGGTGGAGCGTGCCCGCATCTGCCGGATGTGGTTCTGATCTTCGGCGATATTGGCGAGGTGCGAGAAATAGCTGAAGGCACGGACGATGCGCACGGTTTGGCTGATCGACATGCCATCGAGGATGATTTCCAGTTCATGCCGCGCCGGCTTGTCCTCATCCCGGTGGAACCGGATCGAGGTCTGCCGAATGCGTTCGACCAGTTCGAACACGTCGGCGCCTTCCTGATCGCGCACGGTGTCGCCGAGGATGCGTCCGAGCAGCCGGATGTCTTCACGCAGCCGCGCGTCCGCTTCGATGGCGGCGATATCATCGCCCCGGTTGGAACGCACCTCAGTATCGGAAGGCATGATCTGGGAAGACATAGCTGGCTACTCCAGAAACTTGCCCGGCCGCTCTTGAGTCGCAATTTTTCAAGCCCGGTGCAAGTCCAAGAAAAGGGCGATCCTATCTGGTCGTCCCAGCGAAAGCGGGGACCCACAACCCTACCGTTTATTAGTGACCGGATAGTGGCTTCAGCTCTTTGCAAAAAAAATGCGGCCGGGATTAGGGCGCGCGGAGCCTGTCATCGGGCGCGCTCCGCGCCGACCCGTTGGCTTGGCCGGGACGACGGTTGCCAATTTGCGAGTCTCAAATCCTGCGCCCCACCCGCTCCCAATAGGGATCGCGCAGCCGCCGCTTGAAGATCTTGCCGGAATCCTCGCGCGGCAGATGTTCGAGGATTTCGACGTGCTTGGGCACCTTGTAGCCGGCTAGCGAGGCCTTGAGTTGCGCACGGATGACCGCGACATCCAGCGTCGCCCCTGCTTGCGGTTCCACCACGGCCATCAGCGCCTCGCCGAATTCGTCGTCGGGAATCCCGAATACCGCGCAGTCATGCACCCCAAGTACCGCATGCAGCGCGGCCTCGATTTCGGCGGGATAGATGTTGACGCCGCCCGAGATCACCATGTCGCGCTTGCGGTCGCAGATGAAGACATAGCCATCCTCGTCGATGTAACCGACGTCGCCCGAGGTGATGAACCCGTCGCGCTCGATCTCGGCGCGTTTTTCCGGCTTGTTATGATAGGTGAAATCCGGATTGTCCGCGACCCGCGAATAAATCTCGCCGATCTCACCTTGCGGCAGGCAATCGCCATTCTCGCCGAGAAAGCGCAGTTCGGCGCCATCGAGGATCTTGCCGACGGTGCCCGGTTTCCGCAGCGCGTCGTCGGAATTGGCGAAAGTCAGCGCGCTGGATTCGGTGCTGCCGTAATACTCATGGATCACCGGGCCCCACCATTCGATCATCGCGCGCTTGGCCTCGGCAGGGCACGGCGCCGCGGCATGAACGATGTGGCGCAGCGACGAGGTGTCATACTTCTTGCGCACCTCTTCCGGCAGCTTCAGCAACCGGATGAACATGGTCGGCACCATGAAGATGGCGTCGATCTTCTGATCCTGGATCAGGCGCAGGAACTCCTCCGGATCGAACCGCGGCATCAGCACCAGCGCGCCGCCGAGACGGCCGGAGCGCAGGCCGAACGAATTCGGCGCGGAATGATAGAGCGGCCCGGGTAACAGCGCCCGCACGCCCGGCTTCAGGCCATAGATCAACGCGCGCAACCGTTCCGACGCGATGGTCTGCTCCGGTGTCGGCGCGTTGCGTCGTACCCCCTTGGGATGTCCCGTCGTGCCTGAGGTGTAGATCATGTTCTGCGGCTGCGGCAGCGCCGGGCCGCCGTAGGGCCGCTGCTGCTCGAGCCAGGCTTCAAGGTCGGTGGCGAAATCCGGCGTGGCGAGCAGATCCGACTCGATCTTGTAAGACCCTAGAATTTCCGGCGGCGTCGGGGCGCTGAGCACGGTGACGCCAGCGGGAATCACGCCGCCAAGCCCATGCAGCATGTCGGCATGGCCGATCAGGACGGACGTTCCGGAATCCTTCAGGACGTAGTTGACCTCGTCCGGCTTGAAGTGCCAGTTCACCGGCACCGCATAGGCGCCGAGCCGCATCGCCGCATAGGCCGCCTCGATGAAGGCGATGTCGTTGCGCATCAGTAGGCAGACGCTGTCGCCCTGCTTGACGCCAAGCTCCCGCAGACCGCCGGCAATGCGGGCGGCGCGATCGGCGACTTCGGCGTGAGTTCGGCGCCGCTGACCGCTGATGATGCCGAGGAAGAGCGGTTGCGTTGACATCGTCTCTTTCCGATCTCTCGTCGGGTTATGAAACCCTCATGGTGAGGAGCGCGTCTTCGCGCGTCTCGAACCATGGAGGATGAATAATCCATCCTTCGAGACGCCGCTCCGCGGCTCCTCAGGATGAGGTCTAATGTTAGTCAAACGTCGGCGAAGCGTGGCGCGCGCTTGTCGATATTGGCGCGGACCGCCTCGAGCTGATTGGCGCCACCCATCAGTTTCATCTGCTCGACGGATTCGGCCAATAGCGCCGGGCCGGGATCGATGGCCAGATTGTTCAGCATGCGCTTGGCGGCGCGGATCGCCTCAGGACTCTTGCCGGCGATTTCGCGCGCGACCTCAAACGCAGCGGCGCGCGGGTCGTCGCAGATCCGCGTCGCAAGGCCGTAGCTCAGGGCTTCCTGCGCGGAAAAGATCCGCCCCGTATAGGTCAGCTCGCGCAGGATATCGTCACGGACGAGACTGGCCAGGATCGGCGTCCCCGCCATGTCCGGCACCAGCCCCCATTTGATCTCCATGATCGACATCCGCGCGTCGGGCGCGAGAAACCGCATGTCGGCGCCAAGCGCGAGCTGAAAACCGCCGCCGAACGCCACGCCCTGGATCGCGGCAATCACCGGCACCGGCAGTTGCCGCCATCCCCATACCGCCTGCTGCGGGAAATTGGCCAGTCCATGGGTGCGCGCGATCAGATCGCGGCTTTCGCCACCCGCTACCCCGTTACCCCCCTTCTCCTTCATCGCCGCAAAGCGATCCATGTCGAGGCCGGCGCAAAAACCCCGCCCCTCCCCCGATAACACCACCGCCCGCAATCCTTTTTCGTGGGCGAGCCGACCGCTGGTGGCGACCAGTGCGTCGAACATCGCGGCATCGAGCGCGTTCATCTTGTCCGCCCGCACCAGCCGGACATCGGCGACACCATCCGACATCGTGACCTTGACGCGATCATCCATGATGAGTCTCCCCCTGCTCTTCTTCGTTGTTGCCGCTTTACAGAAAGGCGTTGTCCGGATTTAGTCAATTAACCAATTAACAGACAATTTTCGAGGGTGGAAACAACAGATGTTCAACGAACAGCTTCTTGCCGGGCGGCGCATTCTGGTCACCGGCGGCGGAACCGGGCTCGGCAAATCGATGGCCGCGCGCTTCCTCGAGCTAGGCGCCGAGGTTCATATCTGCGGCCGCCGAAAGAGCGTCTGCGACGAAACCGCGACCGAATTGATGGACCTCCATGGCGGCAGGGTAACCAGCCACGGCGTCGACATCAGAAACCCGCTCGCGGTCGACGAGATGATCGAGACCATCTTCACCGAAGGCCCGCTCACCGACCTCATCAACAACGCCGCCGGAAATTTCGTCTCGCGTACCCAGGACCTTACGCCGCGCGGCTTCGATGCGATCGCCAACATCGTCATGCATGGCACATTCTATGTGACGCACGCGGTGGGCCGGCGCTGGATCGCCGGCAAGCATCCCGGCAATGTGGTGTCGATCACCGTGACGTGGGTCCGCAATGGCAGCCCTTATGTGGTGCCATCGGCGATGAGCAAATCCGCGATCCACGCCATGACCATGTCGCTGGCGATGGAATGGGGACGCTATGGCATCCGGCTCAACACCATTGCGCCCGGCGAAATCCCGACCGAGGGCATGAGCAAGCGCCTCAATCCCGGCGATGAACCCGGCGCGCGCACCATTGCAAGAAATCCGATGGGTCGCGTCGGCAAAATGGAGGAACTGCAGAACCTCGCGGTGTTCCTGATTTCGGGCGGCTGCGACTGGATCAACGGCGAGACCATCGCCATGGATGGCGGCCAGGCACTGGCCACGGGCGGAAACTTTTATGAGTTGCGCGACTGGTCTGACGCCGACTGGACCCAGGCCCGCGAGTCGATCAAGGCGCAGAACGAAAAGGACCGCGCCGCGCGGGGGTGATTCACGTCGTCCCGGCGAACGCCGGGACCCATAACCCCACGCGTTGGTTGTTGCCGAAGGTAACTGCCACATTGCTATACTGCGACGACGCGGCGTATGGGTCCCGGCGTTCGCCGGGACGACGCCGCCAAAACAAAAAAAGCTACGGGAGCAACATGTCCGACTTCCAGGAACCGGCAAACCTTGCAGACATGCTGCGCGCGCGGGCGAAGACCAGCGGCGATGCCATCGCCTTTGAATTCGAGGGACGCCAGACCAGCTTTGCCGAGCTTGATATCAGGGCCAATCGCGTCGCCAACGGTCTGAAGGCACTCGGCGTCCGCGCTTGCGAGCGCATCGCCTATCTCGGCAAGAACAGCGACATCTATTTCGAGCTGCTGCTGGGCGCGATGAAGGCCAATGTGGTGATGGCGCCGGTGAACTGGCGGCTGGCCGGACCGGAAATCGCTTTCATCGTCGAAGACTGCAAGGCACCGGTGCTGTTCGTCGGGCCGGAGTTCGTCGAGCAGATCGGCAACATCGCATCGCAGCTTCCGGGTGTTCGCAGCTTCATTGCCACCGAAGGCGGCGGCGCGGCGGGCTGGCAGGACTATGCGGCCTGGCGCGACGCGCAAAGCGGCGACGATCCAAAGGTCGACATCGACAAGCAGGACATCGCGATCCAGCTCTACACCTCCGGCACGACAGGCAAACCAAAAGGCGCGATGCTGTCGCACGCCAATTTTCTCAATCTGGTGGAAACCGGCAGGGACCAAAAGCCCGACTGGAACAAATGGTCGACCGACGACGTCTCGCTGGTGGCGATGCCGATCTTTCACATCGGCGGCTCCGGCTGGGGCGTGATGGGTCTTTATCACGGCGCCAAGAGCGTGATCGCGCGCGAATTCGATCCCACCAAGGTGCTGGATTTCTTCGAGCAATCTGCAATCACAAAATTGTTCATGGTGCCTGCCGCGATGCAATTCGTGGTTCGGCAGCCCCGCGCGCGCGAGGTCGATTTTTCACGCCTCAAGTACATGCTTTATGGCGCCTCGCCGATTCCCGCGGCCCTGCTGAAGGAATGCATCGAGGTGTTCGGCTGCGGCTTTGTACAGATGTACGGCATGACCGAAACCACCGGCACCATCGTGGCCCTTCCGCCCGAAGATCATGTCGAGGGGCTGGACCGGATACGCTCGGCCGGCAAGGCCATGCCGGGCGTTGAGCTTGCGATCCTCGATGCCGACGGCAACCGATTGCCGCCGGGCGAAGTCGGCGAGATCGCGACGCGTTCCGGCTCGAACATGGCCGGCTACTGGAATTTGCCGGAGGCGACCGCCAAGACGCTCGACAGCGAGGGCTGGCTGCGCACCGGCGACGCCGGCTACATGGACAAGGACGGCTATCTCTATATCCACGACCGCATCAAGGACATGATCATTTCCGGCGGCGAGAATATCTATCCCGCCGAAGTCGAAAGCGCGATCTGCGACCATCCCGATGTCGCCGAAGTGGCCGTGGTCGGTGTGCCCGACGACAAATGGGGCGAAGCCGTCAAGGCGATCGTGGTGATGAAGCCCGGCAGGAAGGCGACCGCATCCGATATCATCGACTTCACCCGCGAACGCATCGCGGGCTTCAAGACACCGAAGTCGGTCGACTTCATCGAAGCCCTGCCGCGCAATGCCTCCGGCAAAATCCTGCGCCGCCATCTGCGCGATCCCTACTGGGCGGGCAAGGACCGGCAGGTGAATTGAGGGGAGGCAACCAGTGTGCGCGCGTTCATCCTCAGCGTCATCCCCGCGCAGGCGGGGACCCATACGCCGTGTCGTTGATGTTGTGGGAGAGGTGAACCGTCGCGCCGCTACAGCGAGCGCCAGGGGTTATGGGTCCCCGCCTTCGCGGGGACGACGCATTCGGTGAGCTAACGCCTCGCGAACTTCACCCCTCAGTGCTTCCCTTCCCCCATATAGCCGAACAGGAAGCCTGCGACCTTGCGCTTCTGGATTTCCTCGCTGCCTTCGGTGATGCGATAGCGGCGGTGATGCCGGTAGATGTGTTCGAACGGCTTGTGGCGCGAGTAGCCCATGCCGCCATGCACCTGCATGGCGCGATCGGCGGCTTCGCAGCACAACCGGTTTGCCCAGAAATTGCACATCGACACCCTGTCGGAGAGCGTATGCTCGACCTGCGCCTGCGTGAGCTTGTCCATCTCCCACGCGGTCTTGCGAATGAGCAGCCGCAGCATTTCCGCCTGCGTCGCAAGCTCGACCAGCGGCCACTGGATCGCCTGGTTTTCCGCGAGCGCGCGGCCGAACGGCTTGCGCTTGCGCGCGTATTTCACGCTTTCCTCGATGCAGTACACCGCGGCGCCGAGCGAGCTCGCCGCCTGCCGGATGCGGTTTTCATGCACAAAGCATTGCGCCAGCGACAAGCCACGGCCGACTTCGCCGAACAGCGCATCGTCAGGCACGAACACATCGGTGAAACTGACGCGCGGGTGATCGGTCGGCATGTTGAAGGTCCACATATACTCCTCGACCTTCACGCCCCTGGCCTTCGCCGGCACCAGGAAGCAGGTGATGCCGCGCGCGTCGCCGTCATCGCCGCTGGTGCGGGCGAACAGCGCGCAATGCGTCGCCACATGCATGCCGGTGGTCCACATCTTCTCGCCGTTGACGACCCACCCCGAGACGCCATCGCGGGTCGCCTGCACCGCGCGGGTTTCCATGTGGGTCGCGTCGGAGCCATGTTCGGGCTCGGTGAGGCCAAAGGTGATGCGGTATTTTCCGGTGATCGAGCCTTCGATCATCGCCTTCTGGTCGTCGCTGCCGTAGCGGTCGAGCATGGTAACCAGCGGCAGATTGCCGACGATGGAATGTTCGTTCTGCAGGTCGTTGTGCAGGCCAAGTCCCTTGGCGGCAAAATGCTCGCGGATCACGGCCATCCAGAGATTGGAGCCGTCCTTGCCGCCGTAGCGTTTCGGGATCGCGAAGCGCAGGTGCCCGGCGCTGTCGGCGCGATTTTTCACCTTGCGCAGCAGCGCTTCCCATTGATGCCGCGGCAGCCCGCCATTCTCGAAATCGGTGCGCGCCCATTCGCGGCGATGATCGAAGAAACGGATGTTGTCGTCCGCTTCTTCGATCGGCTTGATCTCGCGCGCGATGAATTGATCGAGTTCGGCGAGATACGCGACCAGGTCGGCCGGCAATGCAAAATCCAAGGCGTGCTCCCGAAAGTGCTGATTTATCGTTATTACCGGCGATTAAGGTGAGAACCCCGCATCAAGTCAAGCAATGGAATATGGCTTGTGACGCGCAGGCGCCTTGCGTAATTGGATGGTATCGGAAGGCGGGGCCAAGCTAATATCCAAGCCATGAATTCCTCGCCGCAGAAAAAACAACGGGAGCCAACATGGACTTGAAATTCTCCAAGGTCACGCGCAAGGGACCGATCACGATCGTGACGCTGTCGCGGCCCGAAGTTTATAACGCGCTGCATATCGACGCGCATTTCGAACTGAACAGGATATTCGACGACTTTTCCGCCGATCCGGAACAATGGGTCGCGATCGTCACCGGCGCCGGGGACAAGGCGTTCTGCGCCGGCAACGATCTGAAATGGCAGGCCGCCGGCGGCAAGCGCGGCTGGGACACCGGCGGATTCGCCGGGCTGACGGCGCGCTTCGACTGCGACAAGCCGATCATCGCCGCCGTCAACGGCGTAGCGATGGGCGGCGGCTTCGAGATTGCGCTGGCCTGCGACCTCATCATTGCCTCCGAGAATGCGAGGTTCGCATTGCCCGAACCGCACGTCGGCCTCGCCGCGCTCGCCGGCGGATTGCACCGCCTGCCGCGCCAGATCGGTCTGAAGCGCGCCATGGGCATGATCCTCACCGCGCGCCACGTCACCGCCAAGGAAGGCCACGAACTCGGCTTCGTCAACGAGGTGGTGCCGGCAGGCGAAGCGCTGATCGCCGCGGAACGCTGGGCAGAGACCATCTGCAAGAACAGCCCGATGTCGATCCGCGCCTCCAAGCAGGCAATTCAAAAGGGCCTCGCGGTCTCGCTGGAGCAGGCGATGGCCGAACAGCGCGAGTACCCCGCGGTGAAGGCGATGGCGGCGTCGCAGGATTATATCGAGGGGCCGAAGGCCTTCTCGGAGAAGCGCCCGCCGAAGTGGGTGGGGAGGTAACTCAAGTTGTCATTCCGGGGCGACGCGAAGCGGCGAACCCGGAATCTCGAGATTCCGGGTCTGGTCCTTCGGACCATCCCGGAATGACGGTGGAGATGGAGCGCTACGCCTTCCCTTTCTCTCCCAGCTCCCGTTTATACGACGCATAGTTCGGCTGATCGACCGCGAGCTTGTCCATCGTGGTCTTCCACAGGTGATCGGCGAGATCGGGCGTTCGCAAATCAACCTCGCCGTTGGCGATGCGATCGGCGAGCGCGCGATTGAGTTCGCCGAGTGAGCCTTGCATGCCAAGCAATCCTGAAAGACGGCCGGCTTCCGCGGCATCGCTGTCAGGTTCGAGCGCCAATTGCCGCGCCACCAGATCGAGGGCATTGATCCCTACCCGCAGCTTGAAGGCGTTGTGGCCCTTGATGACCGGCGTGATCTCGTTGCGCAGAAAATCCGCGACTGCCTTGATCAGTTCGGTAGGTGTCGGTTCGTCCTGCATCTTACTTTCCTCGCGGCGCCAGCAGCCGCAACAGATCGATTTCGGTTTCCGACGAGCGGCGCCCGATCATGGCGCGTTCCATCGAATGGTCGGGACCTAAGCGAAACCGCTGCATCATGCCGCAGCACATCACGCCCCAGCGCAGCGTGCCCATCACTTCCCAGAACATCACCCGCGCAGGATCGACTCGGTGGCCAGCCGCTTCATATCCGGTAAACAGTTCCTCGCGCGATCCAAAACCGCCGACCGGCTTGTCGATCTCGCCGAAGCGCCATGAGTTGACGCAGATCCATCCGAGATCCTCCATGGGATCACCGGTATGCGCGAGTTCCCAATCCAGCACCGCGCGCACGCCGTCGGGGCCGATGATGAGATTGCCGTGGCGGAAGTCGCCGTGCACCAGCGTCACCTGCTGGGGCGGACCGGGATCGCGGTTTCGCAGCCAGCGCAGCGCCAGTTCGAACACCGGCCGCGGCCAATCGAAGCTGCGATATTCCCGCTCCAGATCGGCAATCTCTTTTGCCGACGTCCTCTGCCGAAGTTCTGGCAATTTCGACGCGGGCAAGCCGTGGATGCCGGCCACGACCTTGCCGAGCTGGCGCGCGAGGATGGGCCGCGCCTCGGCAAACTGCGCATCGCGCAGGATCTTGCGCGCGATGGTTTCGCCCTCGACGCGGGCCATGATGAAGCCGGTCCCGAGTTCGTCTTGCGGCGTAAGCACATGCATCACGCGCGGCGACGGCAAGCCGGCATCATGGGCAAGCTGCATCAGCGTTGCCTCGGCGTTGAGCCCAGCCGCCCGCGTCGGCGCCGCGCCATAGCCAACCGGCGCGCGACGCAGGATCGCACCGATGTTGCCATTGGGGTGGACGATATCGAACGACCAGGTTTCCTGGCTGGCGCCGCCGGAGAGTTTTGCCGCGCCAACCACACCGGTCGCGCCCGGGCACCACGAGGCGACGCAGCGGCCGAGCTTTTGCTCCATCATTTGCCCTTGAACTTCGCCGGACGCTTCTCAAGGAACGCGGTAACGCCCTCCTTGAAGTCTTCCGCCGCACCCGCAATCCGCTGTGACTGGAATTCAAGGTTGAGCTGATCCTCGAACGAATTGTCCGGGCTGTCCCAGTACAATTTGCGGATCAGCGACAGCGCGATGGTCGGGCCGTTCGCCAGCTCATGCGCGAGCTTCATGGTTTCCTCCGTCAAGGCCGCGTCGTCATAGACCCGGTTGGCGAGACCCCATTCCAGCGCCTTCTCCGCGGTGAGCCGTTCGCCCATCAGCGACAGTTCGACCGAGCGCGCCTTGCCGATCAGCCGCGGCAGCAGCCAGGTCGATCCGCAATCGGGCACGAGGCCAATGCGGCGGAACGCCTGCAGGAAATACGACGAGCGCGCGCACAGGATCATGTCGCCCATCAGCGCGAAGCTCATGCCGGCGCCGGCGGCCGGGCCATTGACCGACGTGACGATCGGGCAGTGCAGGTTGCGCAGACGGCGCAAGAACGGATGGAACGCGGTTTCCAGCGCCGCACCTGCATTGCTCTTGCCCGGCTTCTGGCTGTTGCGGCCCTGCAGGTTGGCGCCGGTGCAGAACGCGCGCCCCGCGCCTGTGATGACGAGGCACCGGACTTCGGCCTTCTTGTCTTCGATGGCGTCGAGCGCCTCGGCGAGACCGCCCAGCATGTCGATCGACACCGCATTCATCACCTCCTGGTGATCGAGCTTCAGGATGGCAACCGGGCCGTCGATATCGAGCGTGACGTGCTTGAACTGCATGGGGTTTCCTCTCGAACTGTGGCCGCATTGTTGGTCCGCGGGCTGTCAGGGTTGATGATCTCTGCCCCATATTTGATTTTCTGGGCGGGCTTGTCCATGGTCGGGATCGGAACATCTGCCCGCCATCGGACGCCCGGCCTGACGGCGCCAAACCAAATGGAAACGCCCAATGGAAACGCCCATGAGCATCTTCGATCTGTCCGGCCGCGTGGCCGTCATCACCGGCGGCAATGGCGGCATCGGTCTTGGCATCGCGCAGGCGCTCGCCGCTGCCGGCTGCAACGTCTCGATCTGGGGCCGCAATGCCGACAAGAACAAGAACGCCGCCGCGACCATGGCCGGCTGCTCCGGCAAGGCCGACACCCGCGTCTGCGACGTCACCGATCCCGCCTCGGTGAAATCGGCGATGGCCGCAACGCTGGAGAGATTCGGCCGGGTCGACGGCTGCTTCGCCAACGCCGGCATTGGCGGCGGCGGACGCCACGCCTTCATCGACCGCACCGAAGAACAATGGCGCAGCATGTTCGCGACCAATCTCGACGGCGTTTTCCATGTATTTCAGGCCGCGGCGCGCCACATGACCGAGCGCGCCACATCGGGCGATCCGTTCGGCCGGCTGGTCGCGACTTCGAGCCTTGCATCGCTGTTCGGCACCGCGCGCAACGAGCATTACGCCGCGACCAAGGCGGCCATCAACGCGCTGGTCCGCGCGCTGGCGGTCGAGCTTGCGCGTCAGGGCGTCACGTCCAACGCCATCCTGCCCGGCTGGATCAAGAGCGACATGACCGCCGGCATCATGGCCAACGAAAAATTCGTGGCCAATGTGATGCCGCGAATTCCGGTGCGGCGGTTCGGCGAGCCTTCCGATTTCGGCGGCATCGCGGTTTATCTGATGAGCAAGGCGTCGTCGTATCATACCGCGGACTGTTTTGTGATCGACGGAGGTTACACCGCGTTCTGAACACGCCCGCGTCATTGTGCACAGCCTCCGCACGAACAGCCATAGATTACGAGCATAGATCACGATCCAACGACAAAACGAGACAAGACAACATGGCCGACTACCGCACCGTCAAAGCCGATTCCCTCATCAATGTGGTCCGCAGCATCGTCAAGGCCGGCGGCTCCACCGACCGCGAAGCCGAGCTGGTGGCGACCAACCTGGTCGAGGCCAACCTCAAGGGCCACGACTCGCACGGCGTAGGCATGGTGCCGCGCTATATCGACGCGATGAAGGAAGGCGGCCTCAGGATCAACCAGCATGTGAGCGTGGTGATGGACGGCGGCGCGATGCTCACCCTCAACGGCAACGCCGGCTACGGCCAAGTGATGGGCTTTGAGGCGATGGAACTGGGCGCCGAACGCGCCAGGCGTAACGGCGTGTGCGTGGTCGGCCTCTCCAACTCGCACCACATCGGGCGCATCGGCCACTGGGCCGAACAGTGCATCGGCCATGGCCTGGTGTCGATCCACTTCGTGAACGTACTGGCGCGGCCGATCGTTGCGCCCTTTGGCGGCCGCGACGCTCGCCACGGCACCAACCCGTTCTGCGTCGGCATTCCGCGCGCGGGCAAAGACCCGATCGTGCTGGACTTCGCCACCAGCAAAATCGCCCAGGGCAAGACCCGCGTGGCCTACAATAAGGGCGAGCAACTGGCGCCGAACACCATCATCGACGACCACGGCAACCCCGCGACCGACCCGCGCTTTACCGTCATCGAGCCTTCCGGCGCGATCCTGCCCTTCGGCGAGCACAAGGGCTCGGGCCTCGCGCTGATCTGCGAACTGCTGGGCGGCGCGCTCTCGGGCGGCAAGACCTTGTGCGGCGTGTCCGACGGCAGCCGCAAGGTGCTCAACGGCATGTTTTCCATACTCATCGATCCCGGCAAAATGGGCACCGGCGAAAACCTGGCGCACGAGACGGAAAGCTTCGTCGCCTGGCACATCGCCTCGCCGCCCGCCGCAGGCGTGGACCACGTGAAAATCGCCGGCGAGCCGGAACGCGAATGGAAAAAACAGCGCCTGGCCGAGGGTGTGCCGGTCGACCCCACTACCTGGCAGGAGATCGTCGCGGCCGGCGCGAAGGTGGGCTTGGACAACGCGGCCATCGAGACGCTTGCTGCCTGAGGCTGTGCGGACGGCGAATGGCAAAGCCGGACTTGGGTCGCCGCGCTGCTCCACAACGAGTCGTCATACTCCGCGAAAGCGGAGTATCCAGTACGCCGGAGCCTCTCAATTCCATCACTGACGTCTCGGAATACTGGATCGCCCGCTTTCGAGGCGCTGAATATATCTCCGACCTCATCCTGAGGAGCGCGCCTTTGCGCGCGTCTCGAAGGATGGCCGCGAGTCCCTGCGCCGCGTCCATCCTTCGAGACGCTTGCTTCGCAAGCTCCTCAGGATGAGGTCAGTATCCTTCACAGGTTCCTTCGCTCGCAATGACGTCTAAACGCGAATGCACGCCCTCGCCGCGCAATGCGCCCGAGCCGTTGATGAATCTTCCGCCCAAAGAGGGCGTGGGGAACGCCGGATGCCCGTTGCACCCGCAGCCTCGCGTGCACTTGGTAGTGGTAGAACGCACACGAGTAAACGAGTACACCGGAATCACCCGACGTTCCCGCACGCAATGGTTTTAACGGTTTCCTTCGTGCTCTCCCCGGTGATCGGGCTTGTTTGCCACCGTCGCCAGCGGATA
>Ga0193726_1000167_pt1 | contig 90539 bp, 81 predicted proteins | sample H2c1metaG_FD_144928 | JGI IMG/M metagenome (GOLD analysis project Ga0193726, IMG submission 144928) | Soil microbial communities from a riparian zone of the East river system, Colorado, United States - H2c1 | ecosystem: Environmental > Terrestrial > Soil > Riparian zone | place: USA: East River... | reverse complement strand
CTACTGCACAGATAGATATAACAGGACCAACACCAGGTTTCTTATATAGTTTTGATGGTGGTGTTACTTACGGCGTTGCTACAAGCGATGCTTCAATAATACCTCCTGTTACAGGTGATAGTACTTACCTGGTGGGTGCAAAAAATGGTAGCTGTATTTCAGGATTTACTTCGATCGTAGTAGATACTATACCGACAACAATGGCGCCTCCTCCAGCTGCTTCTCCAACTCAACCAACTTGTACAGTTGCTACTGCACAGATAGATATAACAGGACCAACACCAGGTTTCTTATATAGTTTTGATGGTGGTGTTACTTACGGCGTTGCTACAAGCGATGCTTCAATAATACCTCCTGTTACAGGTGATAGTACTTATCTGGTAGGTGCAAAAAATGGTAGCTGTATTTCAGGATTTACTTCAATTATAGTAGATACCATACCGACAACAATGTCGCCTGCTCCGTCTGCCTCTCCAACTCAACCAACCTGTACAGTTGCTACTGCACAGATAGATATAACAGGACCGACACCGGGCTTCTTATATTCTTTTGATGGTGGTGTTACTTATGGAGCTGCTACCAGCGATGCTTCAATAATAGCTCCGACTACAGGCGATACTACTTATTTGGTAGGTGCGAAAAATGGTACTTGTATTTCAGGATTTGCTTCAATTGCAATAGACACAATACCTAGAACATTGGCCGATCCTACTCCTGTAGCAACACAGCCTGATTGTAATACATCAACAGGACAGATCAATGTAAGCCCGGCTGGTTTGCAATATAGTTTTGATGGTGGTGCCACTTACGGATCATCGTCAACGATCACAACAGCTGCTGATACCACTTATTCTGTAGGGGCCAGGAACGGAACTTGTATCTCAGGATTTATCCCGGTAACAATAAACACAGTGCCGGTTGCCCCTTTTGTTACGCTCACCAGTAATTATGATACGGCATCGTCAATAACTGCCGGAACTCAAATAATACTTACGGCTACTTCAACTGAACCTGGTACAGTTACCTGGACAGGAGGAGCAGTAGATAATCCGGGCAACCTGATCACCACTGCAACGCCACCGACTACTACTACTTATACAGTAACTGTTACAGGATCCGGAGCAGGTTGTGTGGGTTCTGCTGAAGAAAAAATTACTGTAGTAAATTGTAAATTAATTATCCCTAACGCATTTACACCAAACAGTGATGGGATCAATGATACATGGGTTATCGACCTGGGTTGTTTTGCAAAGATCTCTGTAGATGTTTATAACCGTTGGGGTAGTTTAGTATATCATTCAGATGATTACGCTTTGAGCAATCCATGGGATGGTAAATACCATGGTGAAGAAGTACCGGATGCTACTTACTATTATGTAGTTAAAGCAACCAGCGCAACTTCCAACCCAATTAAAAAAGGTAGTGTAACAATCGTTAGATAAATGCAATAACAAGAATGGTTGTTTTTTTCAACAACCATTCTTGTTTCTAAATAAAAAAGTGTCTTTATAATAAAAATAAATATTATGCGAATTAAATTATTATTGTCTGTTTTGTTCTTTTGCCTTTTTGCAGTAGCAGCAAAAGCTCAACAAATATTTGAGATAAGCCAATATATGGAGCACAGTTTTTTGTACAACCCGGCCGCTGCAGGCGCTGGTGATGTGCCATCTATCGGAGGCATCTACAGATCTCAATGGGCTGGTATTGACGGCGGCCCAAAAACTGCGTTATTGTTTGGAGATACGTACTTCGAAAAATCAAAAGTAGGTCTTGGTGCAATGTTATACAGTGATGTAACCGGACCAACAAGTCGTACGGGCGGACAAGTTGCTATTTCTTACAGCATCGATTTTCAAAACGGCAAACGTTTGATGTTCGGTTTAGCAGGCCGTCTACTACAATTCAATGTAGATAAAAGTAAGCTTCAGTTACAAAACACGATGGATCCTATATTGGCCAGCTCTACTAACAGAACTACAGGTGATGCGGATGCAGGTATCTACTATAAATCTCCTACATTAAATGCAGGTATTGCTGCTGATCAATTGATACAATCAAAATTAAATTTTATCAATGGCTCTAAGGTACCGGGGCAATTATACACGCATTATTATTTTAGTGCAGACTATCGTATAAAAGTTGATGAAGACAATGTATTAACACCAAACATACTTTTTCAATATTTACCTAACGAACCATTGGAATTTATTGGTGGTTTAAAATTAGAATATGCTGATCTGCTTTGGATCGGATTTAGCTACCACTCTCAGCAAAGCTTTACTGCTTTTGCGGGCTTTAAAATTGATCATACACTAGGTATAGGCTATGCATACGAAGTGTACAACACGCCGATCAGTTTATTTGATGGCGGCGGCGGTTCATCAAACGAATTGATGCTTAAATATTACTTCCATAAAAAAGATCCTAAAGTACAAGCGATAGATCCGCTATAAATTATTATTAGCATAAAAATAAAAAGGGATGATTCTTATCGAATCATCCTTTTTTATTTTCTTTGTCTGAACCACTGATTGTAGTTGATTGAAATGATTTCGTTGATGACAGATGCTTCAATCAGGTCAATCAAAAGAATCAGTTTCAATCAGCGGTTCAGACTAACTATACATCTTCCCCGGATAAGCATCCAATGCTTTTTCCAAACAATCCATCGCTTTATTAATGTCTGCTGTATTTAATACATATGCTAAACGCACTTCTTTTATACCCAAGCCAAAAGAGCTGTAAAATCCTGTACCCGGCGCCAGCATTACGGTCTGGTCGTTATAAGAAAAATCTTCCAACAGCCACTGGCAAAACTTATCCGAATCATCGATCGGTAATTTTGCAATCACATAAAATGCACCTCCAGGATTAGGACAATAAACACCCGGTATTGCATTTAATCTTTTTACGATCGTGTCTCTTCTTAATTTGTATTCTGCTTTTGTTTCTTCGAAATAATTTTCCGGCAGGTCGATGGCTGCTTCACCTAAGATCTGGCCAAAGCCCGGCGGACTTAACCTTGCCTGCGCAAATTTCATTACCGTACTTAGTATCGCTGTATTTTTTGTGATCAATGCGCCGATCCTTGCCCCACATGCACTGTAGCGTTTGCTGATAGTATCTATCAAAACAATATTTTCATCAACATTGGTTAAATGCATTGCACTATAATGATCGCCTTCATAACAAAATTCACTGTAGGCTTCATCAGAAAATAAATACAAATTATGTTTTACGATCAACCTCTTTAAAGATTCCATTTCATCTTTGCTATATAAATACCCCGTTGGATTATTTGGATTACAGATCAGAATAGCTTTTGTATTTGGTGTGATCGCTTTTTCAAATGCTTCGATGGGCGGCAATGCAAAACCTGTCTCAATATGAGAAGTAACCGGTATAACTTTTACACCCGATTCTACAGCGTACCCTTCATAGCAGGCATAAAAAGGTTCGGGAATAATGACTTCGTCTGTAGGATCAAGACAAGCCATAAAAGCAAATAAAATAGCTTCGCTTGCACCCGTTGTAACCACGATCTGATCGGTATTGACATGGATATTTTGTTTGCCGTAATACTGCACTAATTTCTTGCGGTAACTTTCATTACCGGCGCTATGGCTATATTCTAAAACTCGTAAGGTATTATTGCGAACAGCCTCCATGGCTTGCGCGGGCGTGGCAATATCCGGTTGCCCGATATTGAGGTGATATACTTTTGTCCCTTTTGACTTAGCCGCATCTGAAAACGGCACTAATTTACGTATCGGGGAAGAGGGCATTTGCTTTCCGCGATTGCTGATTGATAACATAGGGCGCAAAGATAATAGCTTTTGGAATAATTTGCTGATGTGCTAATGTGCTGATATGCTAATTTTTTTGATGGAAGCAACTATTTTTCATGAATCGCCTAAATGAATTTGACTAAATATTACCCCAAGTAGAAAAAATTAGCACATTAGCAAATCAGCTAATTAGCTAATTGAAATTCATCCCCGTCAAATAATCCCAGGTCACTCAGTTTCAAATGAGGTATTACCAATAAAGCCATAAAAGAAAGGGTCATAAATGGTGAAGCCAACGTTGAGCCCAACTCTTGTTTAACCATTTTATCAATAGCTGTATAGGATGCAGCTACTTTATACCCATCGTCATTACTCATCAATCCTGCAACAGGTAAACCCAATACCAATGAAGCAGCACTACTGACTGCACTTATGCCCCCTTGTTCTTTAATAACAAGATTCACCGCTTTAGAAATACTTTCATCATCAACACCCACTGCAATAATATTATGACTATCATGCGCCACTGTTGATGCTATAGCGCCTTGCTTCAAACCAAAATTTTTAATAAAGGCTTTAGCCACCGGTGCATTTTTATACCGGTTCACTACTACAATTTTCAAAATATCATTTGCTATATCAGTTACGATCTCGCCGTTAATTATTTTTGGTGGTATGGTTAATTTATTCGTGATCAATTGTCCGTCTAACGCTTCAATAACATCAATTGATGAACCAGTTTCCTTCACTGTAAAATCAGCAGGAATTTTTTCATTACAACTAAACTGATTAATAATTTTTGATCGTTTACTGATGATCAATGATTGTCCGTTTGCAGCAACCATCTCGCCGTTGATATAGGTTTGGATGATCTTGAAATTTGTCAGGTTCTCTGCAACAATAAAATCGGCGCTATCTCCTACCCGCAGCAAACCTACGCCAGTATTATAATGCAGCACCGGATTGATACAGGCAGCTTGTAATATTTTAAACAGATCAATTTCTTTTGCAATGGCTCTCGCACACAATTGATTGATATGCCCTTCTACTAAACTATCAGGATGTTTATCATCGCTACAGAACATCATCATCATATAATGTTCATGCATCAGGTCGATCAATGCATCAAAATTTTTCGCAGCACTACCTTCGCGGATTAAGATCTTCATGCCGTATTTCAATTTATCTACCGCTTCATCTGCAGTAAAACATTCATGATCGGTACTCATACCGGCATCAATATATTTTTTTGCCTGTTCGCCTCTTAATCCGGGCGCATGCCCGTCAACAGGTTTGTTATATTTTTTTGCTGACGCGATCTTTGCCAACACTTCTTTATCCCCAAATAGAACCCCGGGGAAATTCATCATTTCACTCAGGTATTTTATTTCATCTTTTTGTAAAAGCATATCCACATCAGCTGTATGTAATGCAGCGCCTGCCGTTTCAAATATGGTAGCCGGCACACAACTCGGTGCACCAAAATTAAATTTAAAAGGAACTGTTTTTCCATTGTCGATCATGAAGGTCACGCCTTCCATTCCGCAAACATTGGCAATTTCATGCGGGTCGCTGATGGTACTGACCGTGCCATGCACCACCGCTAATTTGGCAAACTCACTCGGTACCAACATGGAGCTTTCTATATGCACGTGTGCATCTGTAAAACCAGGAAGAATATAAGGCTGCTGTTCTTTTGCTATTGCATCGAGCTGGCTAATAGCCGCAATTTTCCCGTCTTTCACCTCAATTTCCCCGTAAAAAATAGTTTTATTAAAAATATCTACTATATTTCCGCTTATCTTTTGAATCATGGTTGCAGCTTTAGACAAAATTGAAGATACTTTATAAACAGAAACGAGAAATAATATTTATGGCATAAATTTGGTCACGATTGACATATTAAAATAAATAAAATGAAAAATTTAATTCCTTTAGGATTGCTAGTGATGTTTCTAATTGCAGTACAATTTTCTTCTGCACAAACAGTTGATGGCATTATTGCAAAATACATAGATGCACGTGGCGGAAAGGCTAAATTATTATCAGTACAAACATTGTATATGGAAGGAATCAGGCAGATGATGGGGACCGACCATATCGTAAAAGTCAGCAAGGTACAAGACAAATTAAGCAGGATAGATTTTGAGATGGGCACACAGAACGGCTTTACATTAGTTACACCAACTGAAGCCTGGTTCTATATTCCATTTCGTTCTCCCAACCCTTTTCCTTTACCTGCTGATGCTGTCGCTGGAATGCAGACAGAGCTTGACATTGCAGGCCCTTTAGTTGATTATGCTGCAAAAGGGCATACCGTAGAATTAGTTGGGAAAGACACTGCTTATGGCGGAGATTCTTGCTATAAATTAAAGCTAACTACAAAAGCCAGTAAAGTTATTTTTTATTGGATAGATATTAAATCGAGCCTGTTGGTTCAATCTGCTCAAACAAGTGGCGGCATGTTTGGCGCCAGCAGCAAAAAAGATCCTGCCGCTCCTATTTATACTTTGTATAAAGATTATGGTGCTGTTGATGGTATACAGTTTCCACACACCGTTGTGATAAAAACTACGAGTGGCGAAAATGGCGGCGGCGGCTCAACAACCTTTGATAAAATGCAGGTAAATGGCCCAATTGATTCTTCCCTGTATAAGCATATACCAACCGTTTCGGCAATAACTGAATAAAAGTTCAGTAACGGTACACGGCTGAAGATAGTCCCGAAGCTTTCGGGATTATCATAACATAATGATGTTGCCATGAAAAACAGCTGTCGATATTAGAAAAAAACTGACAAAACGGGATTTTAAGCTCATTCAAGGACTGAATGGGCTTTTTTTTACTCTAATCCTTCGTATATTTGTATCCTCTTTTTTAAAATTAAAATCAACCTTAACACATGAGTACAGTAAAAGTTGCCATCAACGGTTTTGGTCGCATCGGCCGTTTAGTATTTCGTCAGATCTACAACATGAAAGGCATTGAAGTAGTAGCAATTAATGATCTTACAAGTCCTGCTGTATTGGCACACTTGTTAAAATATGATAGCGCACAAGGTCGTTTCGATCAAAAAGTAACTTCAACTGAAAACTCTATCGTTGTTGACGGCCATGAAGTTAAAATTTACGCACAAAGAGATCCGGCACAAATTCCTTGGGGAGCGCACAATGTTGATGTAGTTATTGAAAGCACAGGTTTCTTTACTGATAAAGATACTGCTGCAAAACACATCACAGCAGGTGCTAAAAAAGTAATTATCTCTGCTCCGGCAACAGGTGATCTAAAAACTGTTGTATTTAATGTTAACCACGAAATTTTAGACGGTAGCGAAACGATCATTAGCTGTGCAAGTTGTACCACTAACTGTTTGGCTCCTATGGCTAAAGTTTTAAATGATAAATATGGTATCGTTCAAGGTATCATGACTACCATCCACGCCTACACGAACGATCAGAACACTTTAGATGCACCGCATCCAAAAGGTGATCTTCGCCGTGCAAGAGCCGCTGCTGCTAACATCGTTCCTAACTCAACAGGTGCTGCTAAAGCAATTGGTTTAGTATTACCGGAATTGAAAGGTAAATTAGATGGTAGTGCACAACGCGTTCCAACAATTACCGGTTCATTAACTGAATTAGTAAGCGTATTAGCTAAACCTGTAACTGTTGAAGAGATCAATGCAGCTATGAAAGCAGCGAGCAACGAAAGTTTCGGTTACAACGAAGACGAGATCGTTAGCACTGATATCATCGGTAGCACATTCGGTTCTTTATTTGATGCAACACAAACTAAAGTATTAACTGTTGGTGATAAACAACTGGTTAAAACTGTTAGCTGGTACGATAATGAAAATAGCTATGTATCTCAATTGGTACGTACTGTTCATTATTTTGCAGGAAAAATCTAATAATAAATTGATCAATGCAATCATATTAACCGCAAATAAGTTTTCTTGTTTGCGGTTTTTTTGTTGTCTATTTTAGCGTAAATTTTAAAAGAATAAGATAATACCAATAACCATGAGCAAATTCGCAAAACACAATTTTAAAGGCCAGAAAGCCCTTATTCGCGTTGATTTCAACGTACCGTTGGATGATACATTTCATATTACTGATGATACCAGGATGACAGCGGCTATACCAACTATCAAAAAAGTATTAGCCGATGGCGGCAGTGTAATTTTAATGAGTCATTTCGGTAGACCAAAAGATGGTCCTACAGATAAATATTCTTTACATCATTTAGTACCGCATCTATCTAAATTATTAGGTACGCCTGTTTTGTTTGCTGATGACTGTATCGGAGAACAAGCTGTAAAAAAATCAGCAGCCTTATTACCAGGACATGTATTGTTATTAGAAAACTTACGTTTCCATAAAGAAGAAGAAAAAGGTGATGAAGCATTTGCAGAAAAATTGAGCAAGCTGGGCGATGTGTATGTAAATGATGCTTTCGGTACAGCACACAGAGCGCATGCTTCAACAGCGATCATTGCAAAATTCTTTACAGCTGATAAAAAAATGTTTGGCTTATTAATGGAAGGCGAAGTATCCAGCGCAGAAAAAGTTTTGCATGGCGCTGAAAGTCCGTTCACTGCTATCATAGGTGGCGCAAAGGTTTCAGATAAAATATTGATCATCGAAAACTTATTGCAGAGAGCTAACAACATTATCATCGGTGGTGGTATGGCGTACACTTTCTTAAAAGCACAGGGCAATGAGATCGGAAGTAGCTTATGTGAATTAGATAAACTTGATTTGGCAAATGATATTTTAGCGAAAGCAAAAGCAAAAGGCGTTAAGATCTGGTTACCGGAAGATAGCGTGGTGGCAGATAAATTTGCAGCAGATGCCAACACTAAAATAGTTGACAATAACAATATCGAAAAAGGTTGGATGGGATTGGACATAGGTACAAAAGCAGTTACTGCTTTTAGCGATGTGATCAAAAACAGCAAAACCATTTTATGGAACGGCCCGATGGGTGTGTTTGAAATGGAGAAATTCCAAAACGGTACCAAATCTATCGCATTGTCTGTAGCAGCAGCAACTGCTAAAGGAGCATTTAGCTTAGTAGGTGGAGGAGATAGCGTAGCGGCAGTTAACCAGTTTCATTTAGCTGATAAGGTTAGCTATGTATCAACAGGCGGTGGCGCCATGTTAGAATATTTTGAAGGCAAAACATTGCCAGGTATCGCAGCACTTAAATAAGCTTCTATATTATTTTTACATAAAATGTCACAGTTTTGCTGTGACATTTTTATTTGGCTCTATTTGAGAATAAGCAATTTTGTCAGGATTACATGGCAAACGGACAAGGGCACTTTATTTGATATTAGTAAAAGCATTATATTTAATCTTCTAAACAATACATACAATGAAAAATCCAGTATTATGGGTCATATTAGGCCTGGCAGTTGTTATCTTATTTTGGGGTTGCAGTGGTTATAATGGTTTAGTTAGTCAGGATGAGACCGTTAAAAACGCATGGAATGATGTACAGGCAGAATATCAAAACCGTTCTGATCTTGTTGGGAATTTAGTGAACACTGTAAAAGGTGCTGCAAACTTCGAACAAAAAACTTTAACCGATGTTGTGGAAGCAAGAGCTAAAGCAACCAGTGTAAATATTGATGCAAACAATCTTACGCCGGATAAAATGGCGCAGTTTCAGGCTGCACAAGGACAATTAAGTGGTTCATTAAGCCGCTTGTTAGCTACAGTAGAAAACTATCCTACTTTAAAAGCAACAGATAATTTCATGCGCTTACAAGGACAACTTGAGTCAATTGAAAATAATATCAAGAACTCAAGAAAGATCTTCAACGATGCAGTGAATACGTACAACACTAAAGTAAGGTCGTTCCCGACTAATATTATTGCAGGCTTTGCAGGTTTACATGAAAAAGAAGGATTCAAAGCAGATGAAGGCGCAGAAAAAGTTCCTACAGTTAATTTCTAAGCTGAATAATAATGAAGAAGAGTTATATAATTGTAGCGATCGTACTTATTATTGCAGGATGGTTTATTGTAACCTATAATTCTCTTGTAAAAAAAGATGAGCAAGTTAAGAATGAATGGAACGAAGTGCAGAATGCTTATCAAAGAAGAATGGACCTTGTACCAAGTTTGGTGAGCATTGTAAAAGGTGCAGCGAATTATGAACAGACGACATTGGTAGAAGTTACCGAAGCAAGATCAAAAGCTGCTTCCGTAGATGTTACTACTATTTCTGCTGATGCATATAATCAACAAGCTGCTGCGCAGGATGCATTAGCAGCTTCATCAAACAGGTTATTAGTATCAGTTGAAAAATATCCTGAACTAAAAGGAACGGACGCATTCAAAGGATTGCAGGTACAATTAGAAGGAACAGAAAGAAGAATAAAATTTGCGCGAAAAGATTTTAATACTGCTATCGCAGATTATACAAGTAGTGTAAGAAGTTTTCCCACAAGCATTGTTGCCCATATAACCGGCTTTCAACCGAAGGATGGTTTTCAGGCAGATGCGGGCACCGATAAATCTGTAGAAATAAAATTTTAAATGATCATGGGTTTATTTCCTCTTTTTAAAAAGAAAGCTTTTTTTTCTGCCGAAGAACAGAAAGTAATTGTAGATGCCATTGCCGCAGCAGAAAAAGAAACAAGCGGAGAAGTAAGAATTTTTGTTGAAAGCAAAAATCCTTTTGTTGATCCGTTGGATAGAGCCAAAGAAGTATTTGCCAAATTACACATGCAAAAAACAAAGCACCGCAATGCGGTGCTTTTATACATTGCTACAGATCATAAAGAACTGGCATTATTAGGTGATGAAGGCATATACACTGCTTTAGGCAAAGCATACTGGGATAATGCTGTAAAAAATATGATCTCACATTTTGCAGGAAACAATATTGTGGCAGGTATTGAGCAATGCATTAAAGAGATCGGGCAAACATTAAAAGCCAAATTCCCGTTTGATCCTTCGGACAATTCAAATGAATTATCGAATGATATCGTTTTTGGAAAATAGATCTAAATTAAATAATCAACTAAACAAAATTCCCCTTCAGGGGATAGGGGTATGAAAAAATTTCTCTCCATATTTCTATCGCTTTTTATTAGTGTAATAAGTTTTGCCCAGACAAGCTTTAATGCGAACGATCTATTGCAATCACATGCCGGTAAACAACTGGTAAATGATTATGCCAATATTTTAACGGCAGACCAAAAGCAAACACTTGAAAATAAGCTGGATGCTTTTGATGATAGTACGTCAACACAAATAGCAGTTGTAATTGTACCAAATATTGGTGAGAATGATATTACAGACTTCGCAGTCAATCTGGGAAAAGCCTGGGGCGTTGGTGGAAAAGATAATAACAATGGTGTAGTACTATTGATCTGCACAGATCCCGCTAATCATAAATTAAGTATTGCACCGGGTTATGGTTTAGAAGGCGCTTTGCCGGATGTTACCTGTAGCCAAATTATCGATCAGGTAATTGTACCTCAGTTTAAAGGAAATGATTATTATCAGGGTATTGATGATGGTACCAATGCCATTATACAGGCAACACAAGGCGTGTATAAAGCACCTGCAGATTATCGCCAAGGCGGAGGAAGTGGTATTTCGATCTTCAAAATCATTTTCTTCATTATCATAATCATTATTTTCTTAGCGGCACGTGGCGGCGGCGGTGGCGGATTCTTAGGCGGCTTATTATTAGGCAATGTTTTAGGAGGCGGTTTTGGTGGTGGCCGGGGCGGCGATTCGGGTGGTGGTGGATTCGGCGGCTTTGGCGGCGGAGGTTTTGGTGGCGGCGGAGCCAGCGGCAGCTGGTAAATACATCGTGATAGATTCTTATCTTTATCCCGCTTTAGATTCTATATTTGCAAACTAAATTATCCAGGCCTCGTAGTACAATGGATAGTATAAGAGTTTCCGAAGCTCCAGATCCAAGTTCGATTCTTGGCGAGGCCACCTAAAAATATTTCTTGATAATTCTTTTCAGGAATCTAAAAATAAGCACTAACTCATATCCTATGGCAAAACAAATAGCACTAACGATTAGTCCTAAAATAAAGAGTCCTCTGATCCATTCCCACATTGTTGCATCATTGATCCCCAAAAAAATCTGATCGAAATTATATTGCACGGCGACTATTTTTGATCCTTCTAATAAAAACATAAATGCTATATAGGATAACAAGCTCTCCTATTAAAAATAGGCACCAATTGTACGAACCCAGTATATAGCTATTCATTTCATTAAACATACTTTGTTTGCCAGCCAGTGTCCATACCTGCTGATTTTTTTTCATAAATAAAATATCTAAATAATCTTTTGTGAAAGAAAACAATACAACCAGGCTTCCAAAAATAAGTAAACGCCATTCTTTATAAGCTATGCTGACAGCATAGCCCTTTTCACTATAATAAATAATGACTAGTGCCAACAGGCACATGGTTATAGAAAGTATACACGGTGCTAAAACAGGGCCTACCCATGGTATCGGAATTAAAAACAAAATATCACAAGTAAAAAATGATGCCGGCCAGTTGATGAATAGCTTAAGAAATACGTAATAAAAAATATCCCAAATGGCAAAGCAATAAATAAAATAAGCAAATCGCAGCGCAGGCGTTCTTCCGGCGATCACCCCGATACCGATCAACATGACGACTGTAGCTGCCTCTCTCAAAAATTCTACCCGCGCGATATCAGCACCTATTGGCACCAAAGGAAATGAAAATCCATTTGGATAATACATCTTTCGCAGATAAATAACTACCGCTGTTTCTAAAAACCCCATGGCTACGCTAAATAGCGTTATCCAGGTAAGTTTATTGCTGATTGATCTCATGAATGCCAGATTTTATAACTTTTGTAAAAAAGAAAAGAGAAATATATGTCACGCTGAATGCGCTTAATAAAAAAATATACATCATGTCTTTATCAATATCATGTTGAAATAATAAATAGAATAAAAGACAAATTATACTCATCGGAACAATAACAATTGGCGCATACCGGATAAGCAGATCCCGGAATGAATAAACTGTAATATTTTTTTTATCGTAAATACAGAGTGGTAGATAGATCAATAGGCATAATAAAAAACAAATTAATCCATTGATAAATACGCCCATGCCTATAACTATAAATCCTACCTCAAATCCATCCAGGTCATGATTATTAAAGAGTGCATAAAATATTGTAGTGAATAATCCTGTACATATAAAGCCTCCAAAAAAACCTGCGGCAAAAGACGTTAGTAAAGAAAGAAATGTTCTATTAGCCATATTACTGAAAATTTATTTTTGTTTTAGGTAGATTGCTTACCAATAATTGATAATTCGTGCGGGTGATATCAGATACATATAATTCTTTTAGTTGCTTAAGTCCGTATAAGGCTGAAAAATCATTGATCGTGTTACCTGTCAGGTCTAAATATTCGAGCTTTGTATTGTTTTTTAGAAAACCAATGGTCGTAATATTACAGTTGCTGAGTTTAAGGTTTGTTAATGAAGTGAAATGAAGCAATGTGGTGGTATCATAATCTGTTGTATTACTAAGATCCAGATCATTTATTTTATTAAAGACCGCCGCTTTTGTTAACCGGTTATAGATCCTTGTATCATCGTAGTACCATGATCTCCATCCAATGCTATCATAGGTTTGTAAATAGGTATATAATTTTTTGTTTAAGGCATTACCAAAATCAGTTTCAGTCTGCAACGAATCGGTCTCATCATTTGAAACGATGACCCTTGCTTTAGCCGCAGCAGTATTTTTCATTTCAAATAACTGCGGAAGGTTACTGTCTGATAAGTTTAACAAATAACTTTTTTCCAGGTATTTTGATCGGTTGATATTATAAAAAGTAATGCACCTATCCCAACTAATAAAACTGCTGATTATTAAAACGCTATAAAACAGCCAGCCATTTATACGAAATAAGAAATTATTAGTTTTTACTTGTAGTATTTTAATAAATGTTGTAATAAGCCCAATGATCGTAAGTAATAAATATATATATACGCCTATTCTTTTGTAGGTAAGCCCGTATTGGCTAACATACAGGTTGTTTTTGCTTATAGTAGCGATCAACATAAAAGCATTTTGAACTATCCAACAATATGCCAGCACTTTTATAGCTTTATTCTTTTTATAAAAATTTACTGAGCCACGGAAATAAAATAGAATAATAGCGATGGCGGTTATAACCGAGATAATGATCGCTCCTATTCCTTCATGCACAAATTGTGCGTAAGTAATATTTGGCGGTAATTTTCCATCAATGAATAAAAAATTAATATCCAATGAGTTTACAATAAGCAATAAAATATTTAAGAGGGAAAACAATATGATACCGGAGAAATTTTCTTCGCTAATGCTTATTTCTTTTCCAAATATGATAGTGGTTTCAGTGGTGGTGACTGATAAATTATTAGCCGCATTTTCATCTAATAAAAAGATCTCTTTTATTTTTTTATGATAAAAAAATCCATACAGTAACAGGAACCCTCCCAATGTAAAAAATACCCAATCCCAGGAAATAAAATCAAAATTTATTTTATCAGACAGTTCTGCAAATAAAGGGTTCGACGCACGGTAAATAAAGAAAAAAATAAGTGTTATTGCAACAGGTATAGCGATCAATCCTATATGGCGATATAATTTATTGGGGACTGTATCACTTGTTTTCTTTTTTTCTATCCTGTCAAGAAATATAAAAACCGGAGCAGTGATGTACGAATAAATTGAAAACAGTAATGATAATATTACTGTTGGCTTGGTACGTAGGCTTATTCCGGATAATATGCTTAGTGAAATAATATTGGCAATAACAGATAAAGCATTTCCATAACAAGCTACGCAAACACCAGAGAGCAAGCTACCCAATGCGATCAATTGCCAGGAACGGTTTGTAAGTATCTCTTTATTTCTTATCAATAGGCCCGCTATTAATACAATGGTGAAAAGTAAAAAATTGATCCCTGCGGTTTGCTCGTAAAATAAAAAGCTATATGTCGCAACAGATAATAATAGTATCCAATCATTCTTTTTCATATTGATATTTTTTAATTATTTAGTAGAATTTATTTTTTCAAGTTGTAAAATGCTGCGATAACAGCTATAAAGCGGGATGAACCCAAATAAGCCAAATGAACAATCGATCAATTGCCAGTATAGTGGAATTTGTCTTATACTTCCGCAAATAAAAGCTAATGGAAAAACCATTATGCAAGCGATCATTCCAAATTGTATTACCCATATATTTTTGACCGGATCTTTCAAGGGACCAATAAATACAGTGGCAATTACAATGTGCGCAAAGGCCAGCCAATCGGTACCATAGCTCATAAAAGAATATTTGCTATTGGTTTCTTTAATAGCCGAGTAAACTTGCTGAAACCAATGTTGCATAAATTCCGGCATCCTACCAGAGTGATGCGTCAATATAGATAGCTCCCATTCCAATGGAAAAGCCGTGATACCACTAAGGGCCAGAAAAATAATAAAAGTTACTATCAGTACTCTTATTCGTTTTGTTAGTTGTTGTGCTGTTATCATTTTTATTTATTTAAAAGTACTTTGTATTTCAAAGTAAAAAGGTAAAAAAAATTAATTTCTCTTTTTCAGTATTTTTTCAAGAATATCCAGATGATTGGTAAAAGCTTTTTGCCCTGCTTTGGTTATAGCGTAAGATGTATTGGGTCTTTTTCCTACAAACTGCTTTTTCACTTGTATATATTCTGCTTTTTCCAAAGCTGTAATATGGCTGGCAAGATTACCATCCGTTATATTTAACATCTCTTTCATTGCGGCAAAATCTATCCATTCGTTTACCATTAGCATAGACATTATGCCTAACCTCACCCTGCTTTCAAAAGCCTTATTTAATTCGTCAAAATAATTTTTCATTTCTCGTACTTAAAGTACATGATCGTACCGTAAATAATATGCAAAATACCAAAACCTGCTGCCCAGAAAATTAAGCCGTATCCTACATATACTGCAGCGATCAAACCAAGAATAATTTCACAAATACCTAAGTAGCGAACATCGCTTAGCGTATACTTGCTGGCATTTACTAATGCTAAGCCATAAAACAATAACATAGCAGGTGCCACCATTCCTACAAAACCATGGTATATCATGATCAGGCAAAATACCCCTCCGGTTGCCAGCGGAATTAGAAGGTTGATCAATAAACGTTTTGCTGTATTATCCCAAATAGGCTGAGTGGCTGCTTTAGCTTTCCTGATAGTTAAAAAACTTCCTACTGCTATTGAGGCCGTTAGTACACAAATAGCATTCACAAAAAAGAAAACATAAAAACTGATATTTGATTCTCCACGGTCGTTGAGCGCATAATCATAATATCTTGGTGTTGTAAGACTAAGGTTAAAATAAATATAGGCAGCTATTGCACCAATTAGCGCAAAAATACCTGCAAACACGCCCGACAAACCGCTTAATGAAATAAAACGCGAAGAGCGTTCCATTAAGGATCTTATTTCGGAAATGGTTTCGAGATGATCTTGTTGTTCAGTCATATTGTGTATACTATAAAAGTACTTTGAAATACAAAGTAAATGCAAAATTTTGAATTTACTATTAAAAAGTTCAATTATTTTAAAAATAAAATGGAGCTAAGATATTTTGTCGGATTGTGCTATACTGATTAATCCCTCACTGAATAGTAGATTCAAGATAATTATTAATTATAAACAAACGTACCCTTAAATTTAAAAAATACAGTAGGGCTATTCAACAATTGGGCATCAATACTTATTTTCCCATCCTCTGTAGTAGCAAATTTATATTCCAATTGAATAGTTCTATTCTCACGCGGATCAATGATGGTTAAGAATTTAATATTATGGGCAATGGAGAGATTGGTTTCTTTGCCGATAACACTTTCCACCACTTCTTTTACCATTTGCATCATGCAAACGCCTGGCACTATCGGATGTTGCGGAAAATGCCCTTCAAATATTTTATGCGCCGCATTTAATTCGATGGTTGTCTTAACCGTATTGCCTTCTGTCTGCGGAGCAGCAAAAGAAAAAAAATCGTTTTGTAACATCATCTTTCTATTCGTTTTAAGCCGATATTAAATTTAAAGTTCTGGTGTGAGATACCGATCGTATCAGGAATTCCATCAACATAATTTTCCATGATGGCTTTTACAACCGGTTTTCTTTTTGATGAAATTTCCATACCAACTAATTGAGTTCCTACATTATTCGTGATATAAGTATAGTAACCTTTTGTCTGTTTAAATATATAATAAGTAAGCGAATCATTTTTACGGATCGATACTTTGTTTGAATCTAAGCCGCGCATTAAAATGAGGTCAAAATCTTTACGCAATGTTTTTATCACCGGTTTTCTGTTCATCTGTTTTAACACAGAATACACTTTAAAGCTTCCATCATTATTAAATCCAAAATCAAAAAAATTCAATCCCATCTGGCTCGCAAAGACAACCCTTGTGCTACTATCGGCCATTTTTTTCATTAATATCAATCCGCTCAGATTACCACCGATCTTAACTTCTACCAGCGTATTGTATAATGCAACCGGCGCATTTATTTTGAATTTTTGCAATACGCTTATATCACCCATGGTTTGGTGAAGGTTTTTGTAAGCCTTATTACAACTAAATAAAATAAGCAGACAACTACTTAATATAAAATAACGCATCTGGAAGGATTGTGTTCATTTCTTTATTAACAAACTTTATGGTTGTATTATCACCTGAGCTTTCGTTCATTTCAATACTCGCTACAGAATAATCTTTTTTATCAATTATAATATTGATCGTTGAAAAATAATCTTTCAGGCTCTTTGATACCGGCGTTAGCTCAACTAAGTAGCCTCCTTTATTTTCAAATACTTTTGTCGCGAAATCAGGATTATTTAAAGCCGTTCCCTGCACACAATCAACCGTTATTTTATTGATCTGTTGAAACAATTTATTTGATTTAGTAGAGATGGTATTTTCTTTTGCGCCATCTTTTATATAAACCTTATTCTGGTTAATGATCATCAGGTATTGGAAAGGATCCGTATACTCCATTCTTACCTGGTTGTTTTTCTTGAACCAAAATTTGCCTTTGGAAGTAATTTTCTCAGCTAGCATACTCATGTTCTTATCCTGGATAAAATCACTTTTTATGGTAGTGGTTTTTTGAGCCACCTCCATAAATGCTGCCTTGAATTTTGTAAGATCAATTACAGCTGTATAACCCGCATGCTGCGCCTGTACAGAAAGTACACTGGTGCTGATCGCTAATAATAGTAATATTTTACGCATATGGTTGCAAATTTAGCATTTTATCTAATCGAACTATTTCATATCCTTTGTCTTTAACAAATTGAATAAACAAAGGAAGGATATTAACAGTTGTCTTACTCGTATCGTGAAATAAGAAAATAGCTCCGGGTTTCAATGAAGTTGTTATCTTATCAAACAACTTTTTTTCATTATCAATCACAGTATCAAAAGAGCGTACGCTCCAGCCGACAGGTGTATAACCACCATTGATAATTGCTTTTTTAATATTGGGATTCAGAACCCCATAAGGTGGCCTGAATAATTTTGGTTTTACGCCTATCACTTCTTTTGTAACTGCATCCATTAATTGAAGATCAGCGATCACTTTTTTTGTTGAAAAAAGATCAAACCAAAAATGATGCGAATAACTATGATTGCCAATGATATGACCTTCGTTATGCAAATGCAGTAATAATTCTTCATTGCCTGCTATCCGATTGCCTATGCAGAAAAATGCCGCTTTTATATGATGCCTCTTTAATACTTCTAAAATTTCTTCGGTATATGAAGTAGCCGGACCGTCATCAAAACTTATAGCAATTTGTTTTTTATCGGTAGAGGCCGAACAAATTACTTTAAGAAAAAAGTTAGAGCCGATATAATAACAGCCGTAAAATAAGATCAGTGAGTAAAGAAAAAATAAAATTACATACGCATAAAAAGAAATAGCATAGATAAAACTACAGCTAATTAAAATGATCAGCAGTGTGATAAAAACGATATTGGCGTTTTTGAATGTTAACATGCTGAAACCAATAATAGAGAATGATGTATATTTTGATAATGATTATAGATCAGTATCTTCTTTGGTTTATTTTTTACTTCCTTGCTTATAACTGTTGGGACTGTTGCCGTCTTGATGATATTAACAGCCACCCATAAAGCAAATGCCATGGATGTAGGATATTCGCCACAAAGATGTTTGTAATTGCCCGTACTACTGTTTTTAAAAACAGATTGTTGCAGCTGGCTATACAGTTCATCGTTTTTTGTATCGCCATTTCTTCCTGTTAGTATCAGGTCAATATCATTTATACTAATTGATTGAGCTGATAAGAAAGAGGTTATTTGTTGTTCTGTTTCTGTAGCAGAAGTTGGTTTGTAAAAAGTATGCATACCATCCAATGTTGCATAATCATTATCAGATGATGCATTCGCAAGCAAAAAGAATGACGCACCTTCACCAGCAATAGTTCCTTTTGATTTTGTTGTGAAAAGATCAAGGTTAGATATTTGCTCACACTTATACAGATCCATCCTGCTTAATATCGAATGACTGATATTCGTGATCTCATCAATACCACCAACCAATACATTGTTTGCTTCTTTTTCTGCTAATAGTAACATTCCGTCTAACAAGGCACTTTCAAAAGAAAAACCACGATGTACAAATGCATTATTATAATTATGGCACTGTAACATCAACGCGATCTGTGCACCGATCGTATTGTGTGTTGATTGTATAAATGCAGTAGGTGTAAGTAGCTCTTCATTGTGCTCGACCATCTTCGTTAAAAAAACGCCGGTGTCTTCCAGACAACCATAAGCTGTGCCGGTAGTAATGGCATCAGGTATTGTTACGCCACTTTCCTGTAAACATTCCATCGCAGCAGCTACGCCCATTTTAATAATGCGGCTCATTCTGCGGATCAGCTTTACATCAATGATGCCTTTATAATCAGGTTCAATGCAAGTCAACCGATCGCCTGTATGTTCAATAATTTCTGTCAGGAATTGATGCCCGAATGATTGTTGTGGTGAAATATTTCCTGTGGCGCGTATGTAGGTCTTCATCTTATATTTTTGAAAAAATTAAGGATGAACAATTACCGCCAAAGCCAAAAGAATTTGACATCACATTTCTAACCGGAACATTTTGTAAAAATTTCCTTTCAGGAACAAAAGGCAGATCAACCATTGGAGTTTCTAACCGAAGGTTAGGATAAATAATACCATGCTTTATTGCCAATGCGGAAAACACAGCTTCCAAACCCCCACAAGCACCAAGCGTATGACCTGTAAAAGATTTTGTTGAACTCATTTTTGGATACTGATCAACAAACAATCTCTTGATCGCTGTGCCTTCGGCGATATCATTATTTTGTGTTCCTGTTCCGTGAAGATTGATATAATCAATATCAGCAGGTTTTAATCCGCTTTTTTCTAATGCACCTGTCATCGCTAAAAAAGATCCCGTACCATCAGGCGATGAAGCCGTTTGATGGTAAGCATCGTTTGCATTAGCATAACCACTCAATGTGCAGTATGCTTCTTTTTTTAAAGTTGCCATTACCTTTTCAGATACCAACACAACATAGCCTGCACCTTCGCCTAAATTTAATCCTTTACGATTTTCATCAAAAGGCTTACAAAATTGTTGATCTAATATCATCAAAGTATTGAAACCGTTTAATGTAAATTTTGTTAATGCATCCGTGCCCCCCGCAATAACAACATCCAGCATATTGTGTTTGATCAATCTTGCTGCTAAAAAAATGGCATTAGCCGAAGACGAACACGCTGTGCTGATAGTAGTGATATAATTTTTTATTCCTAATTTATCTGCCACTAATTCTGTTACCGCACCACATTCATGGTTAACTACATCGCGTAATTTTCCTTTTGCATTATCCGCTAAGAATTCAGCAAAAAAATCTTCGCTCCTATCCATACCCCCAACTGAGTTGGCTGATATAAAACCCGTTCGTAAAGAAGAAATATTTTGAATAGCCGCATCATCCAATGCTTCTTTTGCAGCAAGCATACTTAATAATGCAGTGCGACTTATTGTAGAAGGCAACCCGGACCTTATCGCTAATTGTTCATTCGTTAATTTAACTTCTGCAACTGGTAATTTACCTCTGTGGGCAGTTTGTAAATTATTAATATCACCAATTCCTGCAGCTTCTGTTTTAAGTGCAGTAAGGCATTCAGCTACATTGTTACCAATTGCCGAAATCGCTCCTAGTCCTACTACAAAAACAGGTGAACTCATTTTTATACTTTTGGTTGATGTTCCGTAATATATTCAGCCATCGTTTTAACTGACTTAAATACTTTAGGGCCATCCTCAGCATTTGATAATTTGATCTTGTAATGTTGTTGTAATAAAACGATCAACTCTAACGCATCGATCGAATCTAATCCTAACCCCTCATTAAAAAGTGGCTGATCATCACTAATATCTTCAGGTTTTGTATCCTGTAAATTCAGTTGTTCGATGATCTGCGCTTTTAGATCCGCAATTAATTTATCCATTTTGTATTTCGTAAATTTTATTAATATTTTCTATTGTAAATAACTGCGCATTATCGCTGTTCATTTTTTCTACCAAAAACAATACGGTTTTATATTCTTCACCAAACACTTCAACCCAACCGCAAATGCAAGCCTGCAAGATATTATTATTAAAGAGATTGCTCACATATTGTTGCATAAAGCCTGCATCAAATTTTTCACTTACAAAAAAGGCATTTTCTCCTTTTAATTTATGTTTGATAGATATCTCTCCTATTACAATATTGGGCAAAGTGTACACAAACAAAGCAGGACTTGCCATTTCTTTGGTTGTCTCGAAATATTTAAGATCCGTATCTAAACTTGAATTTGCATTCGATAAAACTATTCCTACATCTTCTGTTTTATAGTGCTCAATTTTAAAACCATCTTTCAATAATATTTCTGCGGCCAACAAGCCTAATTTGCTAATGGCATCCATCTTATAAAATTTTGGATAATTCATTCCAAAATGATGATAAGCCGTAATTAAAAATTCAGATACATTGATCGCTTTTTGTTCAAATAATGATCGTCCGTTTTTATAAACAATATTATTGCTGATCGCAGCACTTCCACTAATGTATATATCGTTCGACAATGATCTAATTTTTATTAAAGTTCAATTCAGCCATCTTTTTTTCAAAGGAGATCAGCTTAGCAAGTCTTGTCAATTCTGTATCATGCTTTTTTACATAAGGGTTGTTCAAATCCCAAACATATCCTGCCAAAACAGAACAGATCATATTTTTAATTTCGGGATTTGGATTATCAGAAAAAAAGATCGTATCCAAAGTTCCTTCATACCAGGCCATCACATAAGAACGGAAAGTATTTACACCTTGCATCACGGGCTCCATGTATTCTTTTTCCCAATCAACCGATTCACCCTTTAATTTACGGATCACTAAATGAGCAGCATTCTGACTTGATACTGTTGCCAGCGTAACGCCCGATGAAAATATAGGATCAAGAAATTCTGTTACATTACCCGTCAAAACAAATCCTTCTCCATAAAATTTATCAGTAGTGCGTGACCATGATTCTAAGATCTTTGGATCAAAAACCAATTCAACATCTTTAAAGCGTTCGCTGATATATGGTTGTGATGCCATCAATTCGCGAAATATTTCTTCATCTGTTCCTTTATATTGCGCAAAGAATTCAGGATTACCAACGAAGCCTAATGATGTAATACCACTTGAAAAAGGAATGATCCATATCCAAACCCCAGGAGCATGCACTACAATCGTGATACGGTTTGGTTCTTCATCCATTACACGTTTTTTATCGACAGTATGTGCAAACAAAGCTTTGCGGCCAACTAAATTAGAAAGTTTATCCAAATTGAATAATCTCGGAATAACCCTACCATAGCCACTTCCATCAACAATAAATTTTGCTTCTATTTCGCTTTTATTGCCGTCTTTATCTTCAATTGTAGTTACCGAATCTGAACCATTAAAAACGATACCGGTTACTGTTGTTTCATAACAAACTTCTACGCCCATTTTTTCTACTGTGTCTGCTAATGTTTTATCAAACTCTGCGCGAGGCACCTGCCATGTCCAGTTCCATCCCGGTGTAAACTGATCGGCAAAAAAGTAATCACACACTTTTCCGTCTTTTACGAATTTAGCGCCAAACTTTTCCTGGAAGCCTTTTTCTTTAACGGCATCTACAAAACCTGCTTCGGTCAAGGCTTCCATGCAGCGCGGCAATAAGCTTTCACCAATAACGAACCGCGGAAATAATAATTTTTCTACGATCTTAACTTTATAGCCAGCCTTGTTTACGATAGATGCAGCGACTGTTCCCGAAGGACCGGCACCTATAACAAGCACATCAACTTTTTCTTTTTTCATAATTCTAATATAAAAGGTATTGATAAAGATTATTGTTTACTAAATACCAGCGCTGCATTACACCCACCAAAACCAGAAGCCGTTTTAAGACAATTATTTAAAGTGGCTGATTGCAATGTTGTAGTAATATTTAATGAATTAGTAACGCCTGATTGTGTATACCCTTTGCTCGGTATAACTATATTCTCTTTCATTGACTGTATCGTAACAACAGATTCTATTAAGCCTGCGGCGCCTAATGTATGTCCGTAAAATCCTTTTAAACTATTTACCGGAACGTTTTGCATATTGGCTAATGTGATCGCTCTGGCTTCCATCTCATCATTGTAAATAGTTGCTGTGCCATGTGCCGAAATAAAATCGATATCTTTTGCAGTAAGTCCTGCCAGTTCAATTGCTTTTTTAATTGCCTGAAATAATTCTTCTCCCGTGCGCGATGGGCCTGAAATATGGTTGGCATCATTGCTAACAGAACCGCCGGTTATTTTTATATCGTTTTTATCTTTTTTATTAGCAGATAAAATAATTGTTGCCGCGCCTTCACCTAAATTTATTCCATCTCTTGCCGCATCAAAAGGTTTGCATGCTTCTTTACTGATGGCCTGAAAAGACTGGAAGCCTGATAATACAAATTTTGAAATAACATCTGCGCCAGCCACTACAATATTTTGGTATTGTCCGGATTGTATCAAACGCATACCCGTTAACAATGCCAGCAATCCTGATATACAAGCATTGGATACGACAACCGGTTGATGCACAAAACCAAAATGCGCTGCTACTAATTTTGCCGAGTGGTGTAAGGCAATTTTATCTTTTAAAGCCGGGGAATCCCCTTCTGTTTCGAGCAAACTGATATTCCCTTTTGTTGAAGAAATGATCAGCAGGGTATTTTTATCTTTGCTATTTAGTCCGCTATTTTTTATAGCATCATCGATAGACCCTATTAATAACTGTTCGAATTTTGTACCCTTATTGTTGGATTGAAAATTGTTGAATAAAGAAGCATGAAAAGGTTCAGGAGATATTTTTGTATCGTTGTGTAACCGGATGCCGGATGATACTTTTTTTAATTGCGCAAAGTTTGCCTCCGTAGTTGCACCGAGCGGTGATAAAATATTATCTGAAACAATAAATACATCTGTCATAATTGTTTACATTAAATCAACGCATGCTTCTTTTTCCATTCCATAAAAAAATCAGGATTTGTCAATTGCAAAACAGAACCGACAGCATCTAAAAAAACCTGTATGGAAGATCCTATTGCTACCAGTTCCTTCGTTTTTGTATTGATCAGCCTATAACTGAATTTCATTTTTGCTGCTTCACAAGCTTCAAATGTTGTTTCTATCATTACCGTATCGCCATAACGCAAGGAGCGTTTATAATCGCATTGAACATTGACAACAGGGATCACAAACCCTTGTTGATGAACATCTAAATAGCCAATGCCGTATTTTTTTCCGAAAGCTTCTCTGCCATCTTCAAAATAACGAATGTAGTGCCCGTGCCAAACAATGCCCAATGGATCCGCTTCACTAAATTTTACATCTAACTCTGTAACGTGTACTAATGTTTTCTGCAACTCACTTGTTTTTATTCGTTTTGATAGCTTTTATAAAACAAACCATGCAGTCTTACTGTATGGTTATTTATTAACTTAATTTCTTTGGTTCAGCATCTTTTAAGATATTTAAAAAGGCTTTTGCCCAATAATTTTTAAATCCAAAACCTCCTGATTTTCCTGTTACATATCCCGAAAGCAAAATCTTTTTACTTTTCATATCAACATACGCTACCCAGGCCCCTGCTTCTTCTTTTCCTTTGCTCATGCCTTCAATAAAAATTATCAACCCTACACCTGATTTACCTTGAAAGTTATATTTTTTAACCAATCCTGCAATTTTATCAGCAGTTAATTTTTTATAATCATTTAGATCGTTAGAAAAGAAATTGGGCTTTTTAATTTTACTATTCGCTTTGTCCGTTACATCTAAAGCATAAGGAATATCCTTTTTATAATCAATAGCTTTTGCTACATCATATTTTTTTTCTTCATTAACAAAAAGCTCGTTCCATCCCGGAGCATATTTATCTCTAAATTCATTATTTGTAATAGCTCCGGCATCTTTGAATTGTGTTGCTTCGCCAATAAATTTTGTTTGAGAAAAATCTAACCCAAGAAATGTGATATTAGCACTGCCGGCAAGAATATCGTCTTTACTTTGTGCGACAGCTGTTGTTACATTTGCGCAAATAAATAAAAATACAAGAAACCAGTTTAATTTAATGGTACTTTTCATGATTGATTATTTTGGTTGAACAATAAATATTTTCATTTCGCATTGTGCCAATAATTTTTCATTGCACTTTACTTTACCAACAATTATTGTAACATCAAAAACCTGGTTTTCAATAGCCACTTCTGTTTCTATCGTATCATTTACATTAGGTAAAGAGAATATCTCTAAATTTTTAACAGCGCCAATATAGCCAACTTTTACAGGTTCATTTTTCAATCTTGATTCATGCCCTGCTCTTGCTGCTGCCGTTTGTGCAATATTTTCAACCAATCCCGCTTCACGAAATTTGCCATTGCTGACAAAAATATTTTCTTGCTTTATTACAAAGGAAGAACGGCTGCTTTTATCATCGGAATAAATCAACTGATCTATCATCACAAATGGAGGCCTTTGCGGGATCAATGTTATGATACTTTCTGCTGCTGTCATTACTTATTTATTGTTGCCAAAAATTATAATAGTTGTACCACTGTTCAGGATATCGTTTCACTTTTCCTTCCATCTCCGTAACAAAATCCTGTAGCATTTCCTGCATCACTACATTTTTATCCGGGTTGGTATATTCTTTTACGTCGCTGGCAAAAAGGTGATAATGCAAACTGCTTTCCTTCATTGCAAAAACATACGATACAGGCACTTTAAACTTAGCAGCCAATACAAAGGGGCCCATTGGAAATTTTGCTTCTACTCCTAAGAAACTGCCGCTAAGTGTTTTGTTTCCTTCTAAAAAACGATCGGCATGCATACAAACCAATTCGTTATTTGCCAACGCATCGCTTATGGCATAGATATGCGACAGATCATTCTTTATTACGATCACGTTCACATTTCTCTCTCCTGTTACACCTGTAATATATTCTTTTATTTGCTGATGCTCACCATCGAACATAACCACATTAATTCGGGTACCGAGGCGTTTTAACAGATGGCCTGCAATTTCCCAGTTGCCGATATGTGAGCTTAATAGTAATCCGCCTTTTTGTAAGGCTACTATTTTTCTAAGGTTTTCTTCTCCGTCAAAATCAAAAGTAAACCTGTTACGAATCCCGGACATCACTACCACTTTGTCAATTAATGTCTGACCAAAAAAATGATAATTCTGGTATAGCTTAAATAACGATCGTATCGTACTATAGCCCAATTTTTTATGAAAATAATCAAAGGTACTTTTGGATGACTTATAGGAAAAAAGAAAATAATGAAGCGCCACAAACCTGAGCAGAAAGTAAGCCGGCATCACGCCGAAATTTTTTAGAACGCTTACAAATATGCGATAACCAAGTGGAGTTCCTTTCGATTTACCTTGCCACGATGGCATTATACCAATTCTTTTGAATTTACACGATTGGTAACATAGTCATAGAAATTCTGAAAGGTTTCTATACCTATGAAGTCTTCTGGTTTTACTTTAAAACCAAAATTGCTTTCGATCACCACAACAAGATCAATATAATCCAGGCTATCCAGGTCAAGGGTTTCTCTCAAATTAGCATCGGGAGTGATCTTTGTTCCATCGACTTCAAATTCTTCTACAAGAAATTCATTAATCTTCTCAATAATTTCTGCTTCTTTCATAAGTTAATTTTTACGACATTTTTCTAACAATTAAAGAGGAGTTAGTTCCTCCGAATCCAAACGAGTTGGACAAAAATACATTTATATCTTTTTCGATGGTCTTATTTACAATATTCAATTTTACAGAATCCTCATCGGGATTTTCAAAGTTGATGTTTGGCGCTACGAAACCGTTTTGCATCATCAAAGTAGAATACACTATTTCGCTTGCGCCAGCCATCCAGCATTCGTGCCCTGTCATTGATTTGGTAGAGCTTACAGGAGGCCTGCTTGCGCCAAATACTTCATGTATCGCCCTTGCTTCGCTGGCATCACCTGCCGGTGTAGATGTTGCGTGCGCATTGATATAATCTACTTCTGCGGCGGACATTTGGGCATCTTTCAGCGCCATGCTCAATGATCTCGCAGGGCCGTCCACTGTTGGATTTGAAATATGTGCTCCGTTTGATGAAAACCCGTATCCAATGATCTCTCCCAAAATAGGCGCACCTCTTTTTAGGGCAGATTCAAGGCTTTCCAAAATAACCGTTGCTGCACCACCGCTTGGAATTAAACCATCCCGATCCCTGTCAAAAGGCTTTGATGCTTTTGTTGGATCAGATTCCATAATCGAAAAAGCAGAAAGTGCATCGAAATTACCCATTGCATAATGGTTTACTTCCTGTGCACCACCGCAAATAATGGTATCCTGTAAGCCGCTTTTTATAAAATGATAACCCAAACCTATCGCGTGTGAGCCGCTTGCGCAAGCCGCACTAATGGTGAAATTTACGCCTCTCAATTTAAATATGGTGGCCAGATTCATTGTTACAGTTGAGTTCATCGTTTGAAAAACCGAACCCGAACCAACCAACATGGTATCTTTTTTTTGGCGAATAATATCTGTAGCTTCTATCACTGCTTTTGCGCAGCTGTCGTTCCCGTATAAAATACCTGCTTCGTGTGCCATTAAATAATCTGCATCCAGGCCTGCATTTTTTAATGCTTCTACTGTGGCAACGTAGGCATATTCTCCATGCTCAGGTAACATGATACGGGATCTTCTATCCAATACATCTTTCAGGTTAGGCCTTTCAACAAACCCGGTCAACCCCGAACGATAGCCAAATTCTTTTCTCACAGCATCCAGCACTATACCAGATTTACCTTGATATAAAGAGTTTTTAACCTCATCAAGATTTTTTCCAATGCAAGAATAAATGCCCATCCCCGTGATCACCACTCTGTTCATATAAAAATCAGATGATTTATAGTTAACTAAACGGCATAAGTGCCTGACCTTATAAAGATTTAAGGCCGAAATTAACGATAAAATAACTTAATTTCTAATACTTATGAATAAAAATAATTGTGTATGCGTATTGGGTTGATTATGAATATAATCCACCATTAATTGAGAGAACTTCCGCAGTAATATAAGAAGCTTCGGGTGAAGCTAAAAAGCCCACTGCATGCGCTACTTCTTCAGGCAGGCCAAAGCGCTTCACGGGTATCATAGATTGCAATTCTTTTTCATTTAATCCTTCGGTCATATCTGTTTTGATAAATCCTGGAGCAACTGCGTTTACAGTAACCCCTCTTCTGCCAACTTCCTGCGCCAGCGCTTTTGTAAAACCAATTACGCCCGCTTTGGCTGCCGAATAATTTGTTTGTCCCGGTAATCCCTTTAAACCGGATAAAGAAACAACATTCACTATTCTGCCGTATTTTTTGGTGAGCATACTATTTATCACCAAACGGGTAACAAAAAAAGTTCCATCCAGGCTTGTTCTTATAACGCTATCCCACTGTTCATCTTTCATCCACATCAACAATCCATCATCTTTAATACCGCCGTTATTGATCAATACTTCAATAAATTTTTCTTTATTTGTTTCTATCCATCCGCCCAATATCTTTTCTATTTCTTCTTTGTTAGATAGATCAAAACGCAATAATTCACCCGTTCCGCCGTCAGCTATTATTTTATCCAATGTTTCATTTGCTGCCACTTCATTTCCTTTATAATTCACAATGATATGGTAGCCCATACCCGCTAATTTATAACAGATCGCTCTTCCTATTCCTCTTGACCCTCCGGTTACTAATGCGCATTTCATTTTTTTAAGTTTAGCTTTTATTTATTTTATTTTGTAGAAATAATTGGATCAGTATTTTCAAAATAAGTTTTGATCCTTTCTATGTCTTTATACTTCGGTGTATCCTCCACAAATTTTGGAAATATCTTTCTGATCGTTGTATATAAAGCTTTTGTTGAAGATGATAAACGTGGAACACAATCCAAATAATCAATTGCCTGTAGGATCGTCATCATTTGTATTGCTAATACTTCGAAAGAATTATCGATCACCCTTTTCGTCATCAACGCTGCGTTACAACCCATACTAACAATATCCTGGTTATCATTATTATTGGGAATACTGTGCACGTACATTGGAAAAGATAAGGTTTGATTTTCGGCCGTTGTTGATACCGCAGTGAATTGCACACCCTGCATTCCAAAATTAAAACCAAGTACACCCAAATTTACAAATGGCGGAAATTTCAAATTCAGTTTATCGTTCAACAAATAATTTAATTGCCTTTCTGATAACATTGATAAACGCGTGATGGCAATTTTTAATTTATCCATTTCTAATGAAACATAATCTCCATGGAAGTTTCCGCCATGAAAGATATTTTTATTGGTATGATCGATAACAGGATTATCATTTACAGAGTTCAATTCTTCACCAACAATTTTTTCTGTTTGAACGATCGTGTCATAAATAGGACCAAGTACCTGTGTTACACAACGCAATGAATAATATTCTTGTACCTTATCTTTAAAAACTTCCTGTCCGATATTATCCGGATTGTATAAATGCTCTGAACGGTTGCGGATCATCTTGCTGTCTTTCAAAATACCGCGCATCATTTCTGCTACTTTATTTTGTCCCGCATGGTGTTTAACAATATTCAATTCATAAGAAAAATGATCATCGTATGCTTCCACAATTTCATTCACCATTGATGATAACATAACCGCCCACTCAAATAATTTTTGTGCCTGGATAATATTCAACATACCAATGCCCGTCATCGCAGAGGTACCATTCAATATCGCCAGCCCTTCTCTTACATGAATAGCAAGCGGTTTTATTTTTAACTTGTTGAATATTTCTATGGTAGGATATAATTTGCCTTCGTAGGTTACTTCTCCTTCGCCGATCAATACTAGACCAAGGTGTGCTAATTGAACAAGATCTCCGCTTGCGCCAACACCGCCGTGTTCAAAAATACAAGGACTAACATTTTTATTGATCAGCTCTTTGATCAGTTCTACGATCTCTGTATGAACGCCGGAATACCCTTGCATTAAACTGCTTAGTCTTGCGATCATCACCGCCTTCGTCATTAAAGGAGACATTAATTTTCCACTGCCTGATGAGTGGCTCCTGATCAAATTATACTGAAGCTGTAAAAGATTTTCTTCGCTCACTTTATATTGAGCCATCGGACCAAAGCCGGTATTAATGCCGTAGATGAGTTTGTTGGAAGCGAATTGTTTTAGAAACTCATGATTCACCTCAACCTTTTTAACAGCAGATGCATCCAAAACAACTTCCTTTTCTTTAAACAAGATGGCAGAGAAATCTTGCAATGAAAGTGTCTTATCGCCAACGTGTATCATGAGCCAGGTTTTAGTTTTTTAAGGTGGCAAAGATAATTGACAATTAATAATTGCCAATTGATATTTTTTCTTTTTGACGAGCGACAATAGACCACCGACCACCGCAGAACAGGCTCTTTTCGTGGTCGGTCGTCCGTCGTCTGTGGCCGATCTCTACAATTGGCTTCTTTTATCAATAAATTTAACTGGCTTTCTAACCGATTCGGGGAACTGCATTTTTTGCATTTCTTCGGCTGAAATGTACTTTACATGCGGACTAACGCGAAGACGGGCCTGGAGATAGGCGCGAATTTTATGATCGCAATCTTCTGTATAATTAATAGGCAGAATGTGCAATAGCACTTCATCCATTCCAATATCATTTGAATAAACTTCCGCTACAAAATCCTTTACTTCCTCCATTTCATTTAACAGGTCGAATAAAGCAGGTGGATATAATGTAGTGCCTTTGAATTTTATCATCTGCTTTTTACGGCCAACAATAGACGATAAGCGCAAGCTCGTTCTTCCGCAAGAACATTTTTCTTCAAAATGCAGGCAAATATCGCCCGTCTTATACCTTAGCAAGGGCATACCTTCAACACCTAATGTAGTAATGGTTACTTCGCCTGGTTGACCTGGAGCAACCGGCTCATTATTTTCATCGAGCAATTCTACGATCAATAATTCGGGTTGTAAATGGCCGCCTTTACCTTCACCGCATTCCGTAAATGCCGTTTGCATTTCTGTAGAAGCATAAGTAGAATATAATTGAATATTCCAGGCTTCGGTAATTTTTTTACCTAAAATATTTAAAGAAAAATCAGTGTTGCGGATATTTTCTCCAATACAGATCGCTTTTTTTACGGAAGTTTTATTGATATCGATGTTATGCTCTTTCGCAAACTGTATCAGCTTTACGATGAATGATGGAACGGCAACAATGGCTGTTGGCTTTAAGCGCATGATCGTTTCCCATTGCAGGGAAGGCACACCAGGACCGAGCCTTATGATACCGGCACCAATTTTACGAATGCCCGAATAATAAGCCATGCCTGCCATGAACTGCCTGTCGAGTGTCAACATTAATTGATAAATATCTGTTGGCGATCCGTCAGCGCAAGTAAAAGAAGAATACTCGTTGTAGGCTAATCTATTCAGGTCGTTTTCTGTAAGTACTACTGTAACCGGACTTCCTAAAGTTCCCGAAGTAGAGCTGTACTCTATTATTTTATCGCGGCCCACACATAAAAAATCATCATTGCGTTGTTGCAGGTCTTCTTTTGTTGTGGTTGGAATTTTTTTAAGGTCTTCCAGTATTTTAATAGTCGTGATATCAATATTGTTTTTTGCAAACAATGATTTATAAAAAGGAGAATATTTATTGAGGTATGCAAGCAGTTCCTGAAGCCTTTCTTCTTGCTGTAATTTTATTTCTTGTGAAGATCGATATGCTGCCTTTGGTAAATACATTTATATTTTTTCAATAATGACTACTGCCGATGCAAATGTTTTAAGGTGCGATAAAGAAACGGAAATTTTTATTGGGCCGTTTTTATTTATTGCTATAGCCGTTTCGCCCGATAATATCAATTCCGGCTTTCCGTTCTCGTTGTTCTTTATTTCGATTTCGTTAAAGGCCGTTCCTGTCATCCACCCCGTTCCCATTGCTTTAAAGAAGGCTTCTTTGGCAGCAAAGCGCGCTGCATAATGCTCAAATTTATTTGTCTTTGCTTCGCAATAAGCAATCTCATTTTTCGAAAATACCAATTCTCTAAAGCCGGCATCCTTGCCAATATTATTGGCGATCCTTTCTACCTCGATCATATCAATACCCAGTCCGGCTATCATGTTTAAGGATTTATTATTTTATCACAGCGCACAATTTGCTTTTTGATATGATCCTCTTCTCTTTTCGTAGCAATTACTTTTGTCAACCCAATATTATAGTAAGCCAATGCTTTTTTATATTGCTCATGTTTAAAAGAATAGTCGCCCGCCAACACGTACGCATGATAAAATTGAGGATTGCTTGCCACCAAACTATCCGTATCTACCGTATCGCCATCCGCAATACGCTGTTTGAATTGCCTGAACCTAACAAAATCCTGATATTGTGGCGTTAGCAAAAATGGATCAGGAGCAATGGTTAAATTACTATCGATGATCTCCTGGTCTGTTTTCATTCCTTTTAATGCAAATACTTTATTTAGATCGTACGCAACAAACTGTCCTAATTGCCATGGAGATGTAGAAACCCATACAATTAATTTTTGCGGCTCAAATACAATAGAGTGATGTGCTATTAACTGGTTGACTGCTTTTTCGTTGCCCATTCCAATATCTTCTCCGTTCATTCCTTTTCTATTACGCAAAATATTAACCGTTTTTTGAACGGTATTTTTTCCATTGCTGTCTAATAATTGCATTAACCTGTCATAACGATAAGGCGAAGCGCTTTCATTTAACTGTTGAATATTTTCTTTTGACTTAGCTAATCCTTCACTTTGAAAATGGTTGGTACAAACGATCATATTTTTATGCGGATCGTACACATCTAAAGTATCCGGTGTTTTTTCAATGATCACAGCTTTGTTATCAGCAGCAGAACCTATCAGGAATGATTCTGACACAAACATCTTCCTGGTTTTGGCGATCGCTATAGCTTCATCAATATTTTTTGCGTATTGCAATATTTCGCGCGCAACCAAAGAAACGGGCGTTGCAGAACCAGTAGGAATATTACTTTTAGCCGCATTGATCGTTACTGTTAATCCTTTTTCATTCATGCCGGAAACGGCGCCAATAAAGCCGCCCCAGGTAACTGTCATAAATTTATAGCCGGTAGACGGGTTGAAAAAAGCTACGATCTTATCTTCTGCAAATTTATCGCCTACATAAAAATCAAAATTTCTTCCGATGATCATGGTGCTATCTTCCGAATCTGCTCCCCAGGTACCAAAAGACGTGCAGCCAACAAGCGCCATACTTTGTAAAGCATGACCGATATCATGCGCCGCATGATAATTTAAAATGCGCTGGTAGTTAGAACCGATGTACTGGTATTTATCAGAAGCCGAGGTGGAGATGCCGTAGATCTCCTGCTTGTATTCATCCGGCACATTTTTTTCCAGGTCGCGATTGAACCAGCCAATAAAATATTTTAAAAAATGTAAATAGAATTTTGACGGTATCAACCTGTTGATCTGCTCGTTGAAATGATCTTCTTGTCTTACAACTAATTCTTTCGAAAGCTTACCATTGATAACGCCGCGTTCAAATGGTTCTCCTTCTACATACATTTCATACAAGCCGCTTTTGCTTTTGCGGAACCAGCTATCTTTTAAAGTATAAAAGCCAGGAGATGGTTCACTGCGTTGCCATTGCAAACAGCTTTCGTCTTTCACCTTCGGTGGATATTCTAATGCCACTGCAGCTAAATAAATAGCACCGACGATCAACAGGCCAATAAAAAACAGGAACGCATACACTATCGCTCTTCTGACCTTTCCCCAAAATGTTCTTTTTTTACGCATTTTTAATTTTTTCTACGATATCGTCATTACCTAATAAAGCGCTACAAGTAACCAATCCACTCATGGCGGCACCCAGAACACCGTGCATATTTAAATTTTGTCCTGTAAAATACAGATTTGGCAACTTAGTTCTTGGAGAAATAAATGTTTTTAGCGGATCTCTATGATCTTTAACAATACCATATAATGATCCATCATCATTTCCTATATAATCTCTATAAGAAAGAGGCGTTGCCGTGTAATATGATTTGATACAATCTCTTATTCCCGGAAATTTTTTCTCTACGGCATCCAGCAAAAGCTCTGCCTTACGTATTTTAAATTCTTCGTAAGACTCTCCTCTTTCTTTTTCTTCAGAAACAGTATTGAAAGTATTTTCCCATTGCTTTACTTCATCAAATGTCATGTAGGCAAGAATGGTCATGCCCTCTGCATATTCAGTATTTTTTGATGTTGGTGCTAAAAATATAGCAAAGCCTTTTGGCCAGTTCTCTTGTGTGTAATTTGCTGCCTCCCAAACGGATCCTTCTAAACAACAATAATAATTATAGGAAAAATATTTAAACGCATCTTTTTTAAATACGATATTCAATGTGAAAGACGACACAGAATTTTCTAATGAAGTGATACGGTTACGGTATGCTTTTTTGATAAGCGTTGTTTCCGTCATTTCCAGTGTTTTTACCGGGTGGATATTAGAAATAAAATGATCGGCATACAATCGTTTGCCATTGGCCAATTCAACATATGTTGCTTTGCCGCCTTCTTCTACTATTTTTTTTACCGTTGTATCACGCAATACATCACCACCTTGTTCACGAATATTTCTGGCAATATATTTAGCGATCTGTGATCCGCCATCAACACATTTCCATGAGCTTTCGATATAGCTATTGATAATAAGCGCATGAACGTATAAGGGCGTTTTGCCTGGCTGGCCTGCATACAAAGGGTTATTACCTGCCAGCACTTCCTGCAATTTTTTATTGGTAGTAACCGATTCAATAAATGCCTTTGCGTCTATTCCCAACACTTCTGCTTTTTCCAAACCTTCTGAGCCGGTACGGAAATTATACAATGGGAATTTTTGACAAACATCTTTTATTGTATCGCAGTAAGTTATTAATGCTTGTTCTTCCTCAGGAAAATCAAGTAAAAGCTTGGCAATAAAATTATCATACCCTTGCGCATAAATATATTCTTTATCATCATTTTCAATAATGATCTTGTCAACCACATCAAGGTCCATTTGTTTCAGTTTCAACCTATCCATGATGCCGAGGTACTTGAATATCTGATACAAGTTTTGTCCTTTGCTTAATCCACCCAGGTAATGCACGCCGGAATCAAAAATCACTTTATCGCGAACATAAGTTTGCAAGCTTCCGCCGATCTGTTTGTTTTTTTCTATTACGCCTACCTTATACCCTTCCTTGCCTAATATATCTGCACATACCAGTCCGCCAATACCGCTACCAATAATTATAATATCAAAATCCTTCATCCTTACTTACTGTGCGTGTTTAATTACAAAAATAATATTAGATGTATATTTTGTCTGATCGATCTCTTTACAATGCATATTATGTATCGCAGCCAGTTCTTTAATTGAACTGCCTGATAAAAACGATAAGCCGGTATCCGTTGTTTTATTGAAGCCAAAAAATTTGGTAGAGAAAAATTCTGTCAGCTTAGTTCCTTTGTGCCGTTCTTTAAGATCAGCATTACCATCTCTTAATAGAATAACACCATTAGCATTTAAGTGAGCAAAACATTTTTCCATCACCAGCTTTTGTTCTTCGGGTTTTAAATAATGTAGCACATCACTTAAAATGATCGCATCATATTTTTCAAATGAAAATTCCAATACATCCGAAGCAATGAAATTGATGTTCTCGTTTTTACTAAAGCAATGATTGGCTGTTTCAATCTTATCTTCATCATAATCAATACCTGTTATTTCTCTTTGCGGCGATGTAAACTGCAACATGTAAGACATAAACCCATAGCCACAACCGATATCCAGAAATTTCCCTTCCTTAGGCAAGAGTTGATGAATGGGTAAATAATTCTTTTCCATTCTCACTTTCACTTTCATGTACCACTCAAGGATAGGGCCCTTATAAAGATAATTATATTTTAATTGCTCTTTAAAATAACGCGGCTGCTCGATCTCTTCACTTAGCTTTCTAAATTCTTCCTTAAAATATTTCCCTACCTGTTTTGTTCTTTCAGAATAACCCATACCAAATTGTGTATTTTCCGGTTTTATTCTTGGCAGGTATTTCAATGTTATTTTTCCATCTTTCAATAAAAAATCTCCTTTAGACATGGTGTACCCTGTGCCATGTATCACGATCGGTAAAATATCTACATCCAGTTCCTGCGCCAGGTAGAAAGCGCCTTTGTGAAAACGCTTTATCTTTCCATCAACAGCTCTTGTTCCTTCAGGAAAAACTAAAATGGAATAGCCCTGGTTAATCTTTTCTCTCAATAATTCTATACTTGGCTGTGCACCCTGGGCAACAGGATAATAATCTGCCATGCGTACTACGCCGCCAAAAAACGGTGAATTCCAAACCCATTTATTAGTGAACAATATCAGCTTAGGCTCTAACATCACTACCGATAAAATATCTAGGAAAGATTGATGATTACAAATAATAATGGCAGGCTTTCTGAAATCCTCATGGCCGGGATTGATAATTTCCTTTTTTACATTGGCCATGATGTACATCAATGACTTACAAAATTTCGATAATATCGTATGGTAAACAAGCTTGCTTTTTTCTTTTTTAAACGGATTTAATTTAGCAAAAACTAATCCCAGGATCGTTAATAAAATGCAGCCAAAAACAAAATAACAAAATGCAAAAGCAGAGATCACAAACCCGGTAAACGTCCACGGGAATTTTTTCTTATCAACCCTATCTTTAATTAAGATATTGAATAAGAAAGGAATTAATATCTGTGCCATCAACACTACACATAAAATACCGATGATCGATATCCAGGCAATTGATTTTAATGCCGGATGTTTAGCAAATATCAAAACGCCTAACCCTGCTACTGTTGTGATGGCTGAAAGAAAAATAGAAGATTTGTAAGAGGATAGATTTTTTTTGCCTGTTCTGTATTCCTGCAATAAACCATCCATGATGAATAAACTATAATCATCCCCCAAACCAAAAATAAGCGCTGATATAATAATGTTAACGATATTGAATTCAATACCAAATAATCCCATCAAACCCAATATCCATATCCATGAAATGAACATGGGGATAAAAGAAACAAGCGTAAGTTCGATACGTCCATACGTCATCAGCAACACCACAAATACCAGCAAGGAAGACATAATAGCAATACTTGTAAAATCTGAATTAATGATCTGTACAAATCTTGCCGTTAAATATTGTTTATCAACAACAGTGATATTAGGATCGTTATCAAATGCATTGTAAACCGTTTGTTTATACTCAGGCCTCACTTTTATTAATGTTACTACAGTTGCTTTACCCGGCCGTTCTGTAATAAAATCATCAAGGAAACTTTTTCTTATTGCTGCCATTGACGCAGAATCAAGTACGGTAAAATTTTTATTGACAAGGTCTTTAAATTTATCGAATGCCGCCGGCCTGAAACCTAAAGCAGTCCCTTCTTTTTCCAGCGTAGCAAATAATTGCTCTTTCTTTTCGGGCGTCCAATAGGCTTTCCAACGCGCAATCCTTTCTCTTTGCAGAGAATCTGAAATGATAAGTGATGATACGCCGGAGTATTTCGTAATAATTTGTTTGTCTTTCAGCGCTTCGATCTTGCCAACTACTTTTTCATTGTTCACCAATGCTTCATCGAGCGTTTTCCCTTCAGTTACTAAATAAATTGATTGAAGAGAGTACTGGTTTATTTTATCAAGCTTCGCCTGAGATGCTTTTAATTTATCCGACATGTAGTTCATCTTCAGCATGTCTGATTGAAAACTTACATTCTGCGCGGTGAAATAGAAGAATACTGTCAGCAGGAAAATACCGATCACAATAAATTTATTGTATTCCGGATTATATCGGGATACTTTATCGATCCAGGAAAATTCAATTTCCTGGTGTTCTTCCTGTTCTTTTTTTGTAGCCAAAAAATGCGGCAAAAATATCAGTGAGCAAAGCGATGCACCTATTAAACTAAAAGCTGCAAACAACCCAAGGTCTTTCAGCATTTCAGATTCTACAAACTCTAAACAAAAGAATCCGCCGATCGTTGTAAAGCTACCCACCGTTAAAGGCATTGCCAGGTCTTTGATCACCTGTTCAATACTTCGCGTATGCCGGTAATGATTAAATACATGCAGGGAATAATTTACGGCAATGCCCAATACTACCGAACCCACACCCAATGCGATAACGGAGATACTTCCTTTAATAAAATAAATAGCCGCCAATGAAAATAGAGCGCCAAATAATACAGGAATAAGGATCACAACGGGCGCCCTTTTCTTTTTAAAATAAAATCCTAAAAAGACGATAAGAAAAAATAACGTAATGCCTTGTGTAAAAATGGTATCCTTTCTTAATTGCAAGGCATTACCCACCGATACAGCAGCTGCACCAAAATAGGTAGTGCCGATAGTTTTATTATCCCTATCAAGACTGTCAATTATTTTATCAAGTCCCGCAAATAATAAAGCATTTTTACCGGTATTGTTAGGAGCATATGCCGGTGTGATGAACATCAGCAAATTCTTATGGTCTTTTGTAACTATATAGCTATCATATAATTCAAAATTTTCATCGTATTGAAGTTGTTGTAATTTTTTTAGTCCTATATAGGAGATCCCTACGGGGTCATTGCTGATAATATTTTTAAGCGCGATGCCTGTGGGAGAAGTAAGTGTTCTTATATCCTGTGTAAGTGTTTGTTTTACTTTATCAGGTGTAATAAGGGTATCGATCGCTGTGTAATCTTTTTCATTTAGATAAATGGGCAAGCGATCGCTGATAGTGCTAAAAAGATCCATTACCAAGCCATCATCTACCCTGTAATTTCCTTTACTGATAAAAGGACCAAGGTCATTTTGAATTCTTGCAGAAAGATCATCTGCGTAAGCAACTAAACTATCGGGTTGTTGTGCCGTGGTATCTTTAAGTGATACGGTGATCACCAGTTTTTCTATGAACTTAGAATTCTGAAATATTTCATTCAGCTTTTCAGTCTTTTTATCCTTTGGTAATATTTTCGAAATATCTTCTTCAAATTTTACCTGCAAAGCAAAATAGGTCAGCAGCAAAAAACACACACCGAAAGTGACAAAAAAAACTACCCGATGCCTTGCAAAATAATTATATATCCTTACCAGAATTTTTTCCATGTTGTTGATACCTTATCCTGCCGGGGATTTTCTTTTGAATAATTTAAGTAACGTAAAAGTTAGCAAACCAAATGCAATACCTGCTACAAAAGCCAATGTAATACTACCATAAAGATATTGCGTAAAATTATTTTCGATCGATCTCAATGAAAGGATCTTACTGTATTCTATGGTAGAAGCTGATTTGGCGCTAACCCAATATCCGCCTGATTTATAACTTAAAAAAATAATTAACGGTATCATCGGCGGAATACTAATGTTTGCAGCAATAATAACCAGCGCCTTATTTAACCGAAACAAAATCGCCAAAAAAATACCTACTACTAATTGAAAACCCCAAATAGGAATGATCCCCATAAAAATGCCAAAGGCAACTGAAAACGCTTTACGCTGATCAGATTCGTTAGGATCAAATAACTGTTCAATGAGGAGTAGGCTTTTTTTTTATCAAACAATATCCTGAAAAAATTACGTGGCTTGATATATAAAAAAGTGATCAACACTAATACCGTATTTAATATACTGATCCTGGTAAAATCTTTAAAGGGCCTAAAATGTGAAATGCGGATCTCTTTGGGTGCGTAATATACTGTAACCGGTATCGCTTCAATACTAGCGCCTTTCCATACAGCACGGACCAATACTTCTATCTCGAATTCATATTTCTTTGTAAAAAAATGTATGTCTTTTAACAGCTCTAAAGGGTAGGCCCTAAAACCCGATTGTGTATCGGGAGAAGTAATACCCGTTTCTACCTTGAACCAAAAGTTAGAGAATTTATTACCAAAGCTACTTTTGCCCGGAACAGAAGCCTGGTCCATGTTTCTTGCGCCGATAATAATAGCATCTTTAACTGTTGCTAATTTTTCGATAAACGCCGGCAGGTCTTTTGCAAAATGTTGTCCGTCAGAATCGATCGTGATAGCGAATTTATAATTGTGTTCCGTAGCGTAAGCAAAGCCTTGGCGAAGTGCCCAGCCCTTGCCCACATTTTTTGTATAGCTGATCAATTGTACCTGCGGAAAAGATCCTGCGATAATTGCCGTGTTATCTGTAGAGCCGTCATTTACAACAATGATATTGTTGGAATATTCTAATACATCGGTGATCACACCAGCAAGTGTAGCTGAATTATTATAAGTAGGTATTATAACACAAGCTTTTAACTCATCGAACTTTGTGCGGACCGTCTCTAAATGGTTCATGTATCTTTTAACGAGTTACTGGTATAAACAGTTGTAAACGTTGCAAAAATAAGGGTTATAAAAGTATTGTCATGCTAGATTATAAATAGACATTTCACAAAAATTCCCCAGCTAAAAGCTAGAGAATTTCATTATAAACTCTCATTTAGCAACTCGAAGCATTAATTTAAGGTTCTTATCAGAAAATCTATACCTATCTTAATGGATATGCGATTAATAAGCCTGAACCAAAGTCGAGGTGTATAAAGCATATTAACCATCCTTTTTGCAAGTATTAATTTTTCTGTAATAATTTAATAGAAGATTGCATTTGACTAACAATTGCTTTTAAGTCATTTAACTGTTCTTCTTGTTGTTGGACAGTGTTTTTTAATGAGTCATTTTGTGCGGATAATTCTTGTACAGCATTTACTAATGGTACAACAAATTGACTATACGCGAGAGAGTAATGATCAGTTTTATTTTTGGCGTCTGGAACATGTAACCCATCAAAATAGTAGCCATTTTTCTTGCATATAGCTTCAACATCTTGTGCTACAAAGCCTGCATGCGTTATATTAGATGATGTTGTATAATCCCGATCTTTCATTCGCCGTGCTTTTACACTATCAGGTATTCCCTGCATTAGGTACAGGTCAAATTTCTTGGTGTCAAATTTATAGGTAATTGGTTTTAGCTGTTTAATAAAATCAAGCCCTAATGTAGAAGGCTTTATATTATTTTTAAAACGAGCATCTGAAGGATGAGTATATGCTACTTGACCTTCAATTGTAACAATACTGCTATTACCTAATTGAATTGTATTACTTGTGCTCGCTATTGCTCCATTGCCTAAAGCTGTGGAATTGGTCAAAGCCGTATCTGCTAAATCAGCATCATATCCAAGAGCTGTATTATATGTACCAGACTTATTTGATATTAACGAGGACCATCCTAATGAGGAATTACCAACGCCGGTGGTATTGTCAACCAATGATAAAAAACCAACCGCAGTATTATAACGACCACTAGTGTTATCAAATAATGAGTTGGCACCATAAGCTGAATTATCATCTCCTCCAATATTTTCAAAAAGTGATTGATATCCAGTACCCGTATTTAAACTACCTGAACCAGGTCCTGAACCATTTGTGTGGTCAAGCACTTCATATCCGATCGCGGTATTACTGCCTCCGGCAAATCCTGACGCTGTAAGATTAAATGCACCAACACCCCAAGTAGTATTTCCCAAATTATCATTTAATAGCCCGGCTAATATGTTATTACGTTTGAACATAACATCATTATTATCTGTGGTTCCCATGAAATCGGTTCCCGGAGTTGTACTTGGATTACCAGTAAGGTTCCAACCTGTGGATATAGCATCAATTAATCTCACCCAATTGGTTCCATTATTATAATAATATCCAGGAGTCACTGCAGTACCTCCGCTTCCTGACGTAGCAGTATTATATAATATCATGCCCGTTACATTGCCAAGAGTCGGACTACCAGTATTAGTTAATGCAATACGTGGTGGCAATAAGCCTTGCGTTGTACTACTAAGATCAAGTAAGGCATTGCTATTAGGTGAGGTAATGCCGATACCAACATTTACTGCATGAGTTCCTGTTCCCCCGAGTACAATACTATTGCTTTGTCCAACTATTGCATACGCTCCAATGGCTGTAGCATTGGTTAAACCCGCAGTGCTCACATCGGTCGAATCACCTACAGCCGTATTATAACTTCCTGTCGTATTTGTATAAAGGCTATGAAAACCGTAAGCAACATTACCATTTCCACTATTATTCATAAGCGCTTGGCTTCCAGTGGCAATATTATAGAGACCTGTTTGACTAAAAAGAAGTGCTTGATACCCACTAGCAATATTGTCGGTCCCTGAGGTGTTTCTATTAAGTGCCTGATTTCCATCGGCAACATTGTTAGTTCCAGTTGTATTTGCACTAAGTGCATAATAACCCATTGCAGTATTATTTGCTCCTGTTGAACCCTGAAGAGCTCCAACACCCCATGAAGTGGTTCCCACACTTACATTTAATAATCCAGCCGGAATACCATTCCTTTTAAAAAGGATATCATAATTACTTCCAGTATTACCACCAAATATTCCTGTAGCCGTAAGAGTATTGCCTGACGTAAGCCATGAGAGTTGTGCTTTGATGGAAGTAGTAAAGAATAATGCAGGTAGCATTATTAATAATTTAAAATTTTTCATAGGATTTCGGAATTAATAGAGATGAATGTTTCTCAAATAAAGGCTTTATTTTACAAGACTGTATGAAATAAAAATGTTATTTTTCTTTCATAAACAAAGAAAAAAACATTGACTATTGGATACTGCACTAAGTTTTTATATTCGTCTATTATAAAGACTGGTTATAAAAAATCCCCGGCAAAAAGCCGGGGACCCGTTTATAATTTATCTTTCTTATCAGTATTATAGCCCCCTTGAACCGCGGGCATATAAAGAATCGACTTCTGCTACAGTAAGCGCTCTTTTAAAAACCCTGATATCATCTAATTTACCGGTAATATCACCACCTGCCCATGGGCGATCGACCATATTTGGAGCGTAATTAGTATAACCGTCACCCACGCTATTTCCCCTATCAAAGAATGCCATGGAACCAATGTACACTTTCGTTGCAGGAGCTAACCCATCGGTTGGATAATTACCAGGAGGAACAAGGTTGAATGTTTCTGGCTTAGTAACGTTAGCAAATTCGGCAGAATCAATACGGCTGCCATTTAAATAGAGCTGCATTGTTTGGTTAGTGCCATTACCATTGTATGTTTCTGTAAGGAAAACCCATTTACCAGTTACGCCACCCTGATTAGTTGCTGTAAAACCTTCATGATCATATGGTGTTGGTCCGGGAGGAATATGACCATCCTGCTGATGTTGCCTTGCCCCAATAGTAAGACTATCGCCAACAATACCACTGTTTGTAAGTTCCAGGTCAAGCTGACCCCAAATATTAGCATACTTAGTACCGGTCATTTGGAATAAAGACCTTAATTGTTCTGCACCTGTAGATGCACTAAAATTTGCCCATAAGCTAATTGAGTAGCTTTCTAAAGAGGTATCATTATTGATCTGTGTAATAGGATCGAACAACAAAGCGCCATTTGTAAATGTAGCGCAATGGCCAATTTTTCCTGCACTTGAATAATCAACAGTACCAATTGTAGAATAAGGTGAATTACCCGAAATATTTTCTGATCCATTACTGTCAAATGTCCATTTTGCGACCAATGCAGTTGTTGCAACTGAATCGGATGTTGGCCCTGCTACGCCGACTACAAAATTACCTGGAAGGGGTTTTGTCTGGCCATTTGTAGTTACTGATAAAACACCTGATACTGCTGCAGGGGCAACAAAAGTAAGCGTTTTACCATCTGCTGATACTGTAGCAGGTATCGCTTCTCCACCATCAATACTTACCGTTGCAGGACTTGTAAAATTGGTACCGCTAACCGTTACCGTATCGCCTGTAATAGCAGGATTGGGCTCAGCGCCTGTTACTGTTACCGTTGGCGCATCATGATGAGGATGACAAGACATCGTTGCCACGCACAACAATAAAAAGCTACCGCAAATAGCGAGCGTTGCATTTTTAATTTTTTTCATTTTGTTGGATTTAAAGTTTTAATAATAGCCGAAACTGAAATTGGTATTCGTATAACAATCGCTTTGGTATATATACTACTTTAAAAACGCAAAAGGTTGGGCAACGTACAATTAAATGAATACCGGAATTGTCGGCGCAAAAAAAATCCCCGGCTAAAAAGCCGGGGACCATTATTATGAATATTCTCTTTTACAAGAATTAAAAACCTGTAGAACCTATAGTGTACAAGCTATCAACCTGCGCAGCAGAAAGTGGTCTGTTGTAAACTCTGATATCATCTAATTTAAGTGTAACATCAGCAGCAGCCCAAGGACGATCAGTTGAAGATGGAGCATAGTTAGTATAACCATCACCCGCATTGTTACCTCTGTCAAAGAATGCTAAAGAACCGATATAAACTTTAGTGTTTGGAACGATACCATCAGTTGGATAGTTACCAGTTGGAACTAAGTTGAATGTTTCTGGTTTAGTAACGTTAGTGAATTCAGCTGAATCAACACGATTTCCATTGATGTAAATCTGCATTGTTTCATTAGTTCCACTACCGTTGTAAGTTTCAGTAAGTAAAACCCAGTTGTTGCAGATACCACTGTTAAGGCCAGCATTAAGTGCTGTAAAACCTTCATGATCGTAAGGAGCATGGCCATCTTGTTGATGTTGTCTTGCACCGATAGTTAAGCTATCTCCAACGATACCACTGTTTGTAAGTTCAAGATCAACTTGACCCCAAAGATCAGAGTATTTATTACCTGTCATTTGGAACAAAGATCTTAATTGTTCAGAACCTGTAGATGTTGGAACATTAGCCCATAAGCTAATTGTGTAGCTCTGTAAAGAGGTATCATTGTCAATTTGAGCAATTGGGTTAAACAATAATGCGCCATTAGTAAAATTAGCACAGTTACCGATTTGACCTGCACTTGTATAAGTAACAGTTCCGATAGTTGTATTTGGAGCATCACCAGAAATTAATTCCTGGCCATTACCATCAAATTTCCAGTTAGCAACTAAAGCAGTTTTATAAACTGAATCAGATGTAGGACCAACATGAGCTGGATTCACTACGAAGTTAGTTCCAGAAGCAATTGTATGCCCGTTTGTTGTTACTGATAAAACACCAGAAGTTGCAGCCGGAGCAGTAAATGTAATAGACGTACCATCAGCAGATACAGTTCCTGTAATTGCAGTACCGCCACCAATTGTTATTGTTGCAGGGCTAGTAAAGCCTGTACCTGTAATAGTTACAGTTCCACCACTTGTTGCAGGGTTTGGAGATACAGAAGTAATCGTTGGTGTTGTACCACCACCGCTGCTTTTCTTACCGCAAGAAACCGTAGCAACAGATAAAATTAACAACCCACCTAATATAGCGAGTGTTGCGTTTTTAATTTGTTTCATTTTTTTTTGAGTTTAATTGTTGAATTGATAAATATGTAAAGAATCGTTATTGTATTATTAAAGCATTGCAAAAACCAGGGGTTTACAGACTATGCTTTATATAAAAAGTTTAAAATTTATTATTATGTTATTTTTCAGGGCTTGTAGAACGATTTTGAAATTTAAGTATAGCGTAGATTTTTAGCAATCGTTTCCTAAACCGGGATGCAAAATATATATAATATCTGAAACAAAAAACATTATTTTTTGACTGATACTAAGCAATACAAATATTTTAACATTCCGTATGTTAATCGCACCTGTACCGCCTTTTAAGAGATTCTTTCAGGAGCGATTTTGCTGCTTTTTGGTCAAAAAAAAGCAAAAGCGAATACCCGTTGCCTTTAGTTAGTTAAATAGTAAAAGCCGTATTTAAAATTTCGGCCTGTTCTTTAGCATGGACTTTTGCATAACCCGTTGCTGTTGAGGCACTTGCAGATCTGCTAATAATAAACAGATTAATATTTTTTACATTCATTCGTAAAAAAGAAGCGGCACCCATATTTAATGGTTCTTCCTGTACCCAATGCCATATGGCTTTGCTGTATTTCTTGTACAATTCATCCAGCTGGTTTTGTGGCAAAGGATATATCTGCTCTAAACGCACAATAGCAATATCTTTTCTGTTTTCTTTTTGTTGTTTTTCTGCCAGGTCAAAATACATTTTACCGCTGCATAGCAATACTTTTTTAACGTCTCCCGCTTTATCAACAAAAGTATCATCGATCACTTCTTTGAAACCGCCGTTGGTAAAATCGCTCACCAGGCTATAACTTCCCGGGTGGCGCAAATTGGCTTTTGGCGAAAAATTGATCAAAGGTTTTCTAAAATTCCACGTTAATTGCCTTCTCATTGCATGGAATAAGTTAGCAGATGTAGTAATGTTTGTGATCACAATATTCAGCTCTGCACACATTTGTAAAAAGCGTTCCATTCTTGCACTGCTGTGTTCGGGACCCTGGCCTTCATAACCATGTGGCAATAACATTACAACGCCATTCATCCGTTGCCATTTTGTTTCGCCTGCGGCGATGAACTGATCGATCATCGTTTGAGCACCGTTACAAAAATCACCGAACTGCGCTTCCCAGATCACTAAGGCATTCGGATTGGCCATTGCGTAACCATATTCAAATCCTAAAACACCATATTCACTCAACAATGAATTATATATCCTGAAAGGCTTTTGTCCTTCTTTCAGGTCGTTTAAACGGTTGTAATCAACGTTGGTATTTTCATCATACAAAACAGCATGGCGATGGCTGAAAGTTCCTCTCTTCACGTCTTGTCCGCTCATACGCACATCTTTTCCTTCAGTCAATAAACTTGCATACGCTATTAATTCGCCAGTTGCCCAGTCTATTTTATTTTCGTCTTGTAATAATTTTATTTTATCCTGCAATAATTTTTCAACCTTACGCAATGGTTTAAAATTTGCCGGCCATTTCATTAATCCATCAAACAACGACCTTAATTCAGTTTCTTTGATCGCCGTAACCGGAGATGAGTCAAAATCTGCCGCTGTAGCACGTTTTAAACTTTGCCACCATAATTCAGGCGCTTGAAATTTATACGGCAATGGATTTTGCTTTACTTCGTCTAAGCGTTCCTGTAACTGCGCCAGGAATTTTTGTTCCATTTCCTTCGCCAATGCCTGTGCATCTGCTTCACCGTTATTGATAAGGTATTGTGTGTATACTTCTCTTGGATTTAAATGTTTGTCGATCAGGGAATATAATTGTGGTTGTGTAAATTTAGGTTCGTCGCCTTCGTTATGTCCGTGTTTACGGTAACACACCATATCAATAAAAATATCATTGTTAAATTCCTGGCGGTAATGCGTAGCGATCTGCACCGCTTTAACTACTGTTTCAGGATCATCGCCATTTACATGTAATACAGGCGCATTCACCATTGCAGCGATAGAGGTACAATAATCAGAACTACGCGCATCATCAAAATCAGTGGTAAAACCAATTTGGTTATTGATCACAAAATGGATCGTTCCGCCGGTATAATATCCTTTCAGTTTGCACATCTGTAAAACCTCGTACACAATCCCTTGTCCGGCTACTGACGAATCTCCATGAATTAATATAGGTAATATTTTATCATAATCGCTATTGTATAGAACATCGGCTTTACTTCTTGCAAAACCGATCACAACAGGATCTACCGCTTCTAAATGCGAAGGGTTCGGACAAAGTTTTAAATGAATTTTATTGCCCGAAAATGTTTCTACTTCACTGCTGTAACCCATGTGGTATTTAACATCCCCGCTACCCATTGTTGTATCGGGTGTAGCCGTTCCTTCGAACTCGCTAAATATCTGTTCGTATGTTTTGCCCAACACATTTGCCAACACATTCAATCGTCCGCGATGCGCCATACCGATCACTACTTCCTGCACGCCTGTGGCTGCAGATACATCCAGGATAGCATCTAATGCAGCAATAGTAGTTTCTCCACCTTCTAAAGAGAAACGTTTTTGACCAACATATTTTGTCTGAAGAAATTTTTCAAACATCACGCCCTCATTCAATTTCTGTAATATTCTTTTCTTTTGAGGAAGAGATACTGGTTGCAACATGGTATTTTCTACCGCATTTTTAAGCCAGTCTCTTTTTCTTCTACTGTTAACGGAGCTAAATTCAACACCGATATGGCCCGTGTAACATTTATTTAAATGATCAACAATATTTTTAAGTGATGTTTTGCCTAAACCAACAAATTCACCTGCTTCAAATTCTTTGGGTAGATCTGCATCAGTAAATCCGAAATTGCTTAATTCAAGATTTGCCTGTCGGTCCTTTCTTTGGCGGATAGGATTTGTCTGAGCAATTAAATGCCCTTTTCTACGGTATGCTAATATCAGCTTGTAAACATTAAATTCTTTATCCATCGCCGCTTTGCTGAATGAAGCTGTACCGTTACCATTTGTGCTAGGTGCAGCTGTAGTTACAGACCCACCATTGCTATTGCTTACGGCAAAATCAAACCCTTCAAAAAAACTGCGCATTTCCTGGTCCACGCTATTAGGATCTTTTAGAAAATCATTGTATAAATTTTCGATGTACGCGGGACTTGAATTGGTGATGTACTGGAAATCTTTCATTTGTAGAATATTTTTATAATCTTCTTCAATTTAAACTGCCTGAAAAGCGGTAAAAATTGGCAAATCGTTCATTAATAAATCGGCTGCAAATATCGGTATTTATATACAAAATAGCGACCAATTTTGCTAAAAATGAGCAAAATTGGCATTCATCTAATAACTTAGAAATACTATTAACTGTCCAATAAACGTGTTTTAGCGATAAATATTACCATTTTTCAAAAATTATCCGCTACCAATGCTGATTTCTAAATTTATAGTGTTATCTTTGCAGCCCAAAAATTGAATTAAATGGCTAATCACTCAGCAACCAAAAAAGACGTACGTCAGAGCACTAAACGTAACGAACGTAACCGCTATTACGGTAAAACAACCCGTAATGCAATCCGTGATATCAAGGCAATTGACGAAAAGAAAACGGCTACAGCGAAATTACCTGAAGTTGCTTCTATGATTGATAAATTGGCAAAACGTGGTACTATCCACAAAAACAAAGCGGCAAACTTAAAAAGTAAGTTGGCTAAAAAAGTGAATGCTTTAGGCAAGTAATTTCTTTACTTGTTGCTTAATAAATCATTAAGCCTGTTCAAACTATGTTTGACAGGCTTTTTTTGTTTTTGTAATCTTTTGCAAAAAGCAGCATTAAGTGCTTGTAACATGGCTTTTTCAATGCCCCAATTCAATATCTTTGCGCGACTAAAACGCTTATAATCAGTATAAAAAAATAATCAATAATGTATCGTTCTCATACTTGTGGTGAATTAAGAATAGCAGATGTAAAAAAAGAAGTTACCCTTGCCGGTTGGGTGCAAACCGTGCGTAAGTTTGGCAGCATTACATTTATTGACCTTCGCGATCGTTATGGCATTACCCAATTGTTATTTTCTGAAAGTCTGAATAACGAGTTAGATGCAAATCCATTAGGAAGAGAATTTGTTTTGCAGGTAAAAGGAACCGTGAATGAAAGAAGCAACAAAAACGCCAATATCCCAACGGGCGAAATTGAGCTCACAGTAACAGCATTTACTATTTTGAACAAGTCAGCCGTTCCTCCTTTTACAATTCAGGATGATACGGATGGCGGTGATGAACTGCGCATGAAATACCGTTACCTGGATCTTCGCAGAAATGCCGTGAAGAAAAATTTAGAATTGCGTTATGCCGTTGGCCGTTCTACAAGAAACTATTTACATGAAAATAATTTCATGGATATTGAAACGCCCTTTTTAATTAAATCCACACCCGAAGGTGCAAGGGATTTTGTGGTGCCTTCGAGAATGAATCCCGGGCAGTTTTATGCGTTACCTCAATCTCCGCAAACATTTAAACAATTATTAATGGTGAGCGGTTATGATCGCTACTACCAAATTGTAAAATGTTTTAGAGATGAAGATCTGCGTGCAGACAGGCAACCGGAATTTACACAGATAGATTGTGAAATGTGCTTTGTTGAACAGGAAGATATTTTAAACATGTTTGAAGGTTTGGTAAAACGAATTTTTAAAGATGTAAAAAATATCGATTACACAGACAAAGTAGAACGCATGAGCTGGGAAGAAGCCATGTGGCAATACGGTAATGATAAGCCAGATATCAGGTTTGATATGAAGCTCTGCAATTTTAAAAAACCGTCGACCGTCTTTACTAATAAATCAGATCATGCGGCATTGATCGGTGGGGTTGACTTTAAAGTTTTTGATGAAGCTGAAACGGTTATAGCTATTGCTGTACCGGGCTGTAGCGAATACACCAGAAAACAGACCGATGAACTAACGGAATGGGTTAAACGCCCGCAAATTGGCATGAAAGGATTGGTGTTCATTAAAGCGAATGCGGATGGAACATATAAAAGCAGCGTAGATAAATTTTACGACGCCGATAAATTAAAAGCGATCGCTGCCGCTGCTAACGCAAAAGCCGGCGATTTGATCCTGATCCTTGCAGGTGCAGAAGAAAGAACAAGAAAAGCGATCAGCGACCTCCGTTTATATTTAGGAGAAGCATTGGGTTTACGTAAAGCAACTGAATTTAAATTATTATGGGTGCTTGATTTTCCTTTGTTTGAATATGCCGAAGACGATAACCGTTGGGTTGCCCGTCATCATCCGTTCACTTCTCCTAAGCCTGATCATATCGATATCATGATCAACAACAATCCTGTTATCGAAAATGCAGAAAAATATTTAGAACATCCTTATGCCAGCATTAAGGCCAACGCATATGATATGGTCTTAAACGGCAATGAGATTGGTGGCGGTTCTATTCGTATCTTCCAAAGAGAATTGCAGGAAAAAATGTTTGCCGCATTGGGAATGGATGCTGCGGAACAACAGCACAAATTCGGTTTCTTATTGGGCGCTTTTGAATATGGTGCACCGCCACACGGCGGACTGGCTTTTGGTTTTGATCGTTTATGTGCTTTATTGGGTGGCAGCGAAAGTATCAGGGACTTTATAGCATTCCCTAAAAACAATAGTGGCCGTGATGTGATGCTCGATGCCCCAAGTACTATCGATGCAAAACAATTTGATGAATTACAGATCAAGTTGAACCTTAAAACGCAATAATTACAGTAATTTCATTTTATAATAAAATATACAATGTCAAAGTCGATTCTTATTACCGGAGGAGCAGGATTCATTGGTTCACACCTTACCAGGTTATTTGTTTTAAAATACCCTGATTATAAGATCGTAAACCTTGATAAACTTACTTATGCAGGCAATCTGCTAAACCTAAAAGATATTGAGGGTAAGCCTAATTACCATTTTGTAAAGGGAGATATCATCGATATCCCATTACTAACTAAATTATTTACTGAGCACCAGTTTACTGCCGTATTACATTGCGCCGCAGAAAGCCATGTTGACAGATCGATCACCGATCCATTAGCATTTATCACTACCAATGTTGTGGGCACCGGTTCTTTATTACAAACTGCAAAAGAATTTTGGAAAGGCGATTTTACCGACAAACTTTTTTATCATATTTCGACAGATGAAGTGTACGGATCTTTAGGTGCAGAAGGATTTTTTACAGAAGAGACCGCTTACGATCCACGTAGCCCCTACTCTGCTTCTAAAGCTTCTTCCGATCATTTGGTAAGGGCATTTTATCATACGTATCACATGCAGGTTAAAATCTCTAACTGTAGCAATAATTACGGGCCATATCATTTTCCCGAAAAATTGATCCCGCTTTGTATTCATAATATCATCAACAATAAACCGTTGCCAATTTATGGTAAAGGTGAAAATGTAAGAGATTGGTTATACGTTGAAGATCATGTGAGAGCGATCGATGTGATCTTTCATAATGGCAAAGTAGGAGAAACATATAATATCGGCGGACATAACGAATGGACCAATATCGACCTTGTAAAAGAGTTGTGCAAGCAGATGGATGAAAAATTAAAAAGGGAAAAAGGTACATCTGCCAAACTGATCACTTACGTAAAAGACCGTGCCGGCCATGATCTTCGCTATGCGATTGATGCTACTAAATTAAAAAATGAACTAGGCTGGCTACCATCTTTACAATTTGAAGAAGGCATTTCCAAAACGATCGATTGGTATTTGAATAACGAAGAATGGCTGAATGGCGTAACAAGCGGCAACTATCAAAACTATTACGAGAAACAATATAGTCAGAGAGTTTAGATAAATGCTAAACCTTTAAACCCTAAACAATAAACCTAAACTAACTAAATGAAAGGTATTATTCTCGCAGGCGGATCAGGTACAAGATTATACCCTATTACAATGGGAATAAGCAAACAACTTATGCCTATCTATGATAAACCAATGATCTATTATCCGCTTAGTACTTTGATGCTGGCCGGAATAAAAGAAATATTAATTATCACAACACCTGAAGATCAGGCACAATTTATCCGCTTATTAGGTGATGGTTCCCAATGGGGTTGTAAACTAGCATATGCGATCCAAAAAATACCAAACGGGTTGGCACAGGCATTTGTTATTGGTGAAAAATTTATTGGAAAAGATAGCGTTGCGTTGGTTTTAGGTGATAATATATTTTATGGCAGCGGCTTTAGCAAGTTATTACAAGCTTCAGCTAATCCTGCAGGCGCAGTGATCTTCGCTTATCCTGTAAGCGATCCTGAAAGATATGGTGTGGTAGAATTTGATAAAGAATTTCATGCGATAAGCATCGAAGAAAAACCTACGCAACCTAAAAGTAATTATGCAGTACCTGGTTTATACTTTTATGATAATGAAGTAGTGGCTATCGCAAAAAATATTCCACCAAGCCCACGAGGTGAATATGAAATTACAGATGTAAATAAAGTGTATCTCCAAAATAAAAAATTAAAAGTAGGTGTGTTAGACAGAGGCTTCGCCTGGTTGGATACCGGAACTTTTGACTCCTTAAGCGATGCAAGTGAATATGTTCGCGTAGTAGAAAAAAGGCAAGGCTTAAAAATTGGTTGTTTAGAAGAAATTGCGTGGCGCATGGGGTACATTAATAAAGAGCAATTATTATCGCTGGCAGAAAAATTAAAGAAAAGTGGTTACGGAGAGTATTTGAAAAAAATTGTTGCCTAGGCAAGTACATAAGCTTAGTATAATTTTCTGTTGCAGATTAAAAGATATCTCTATAAAATTACCGTAAAGCTTTATGCAATTAATAATAGAACCAGGCCGTACAGAAAAAAATTACTGGAAAGACCTTTGGCGGTACAGAGAGTTATTTTACATATTAGCATGGAGAGATGTAAAAGTTCGTTATAAGCAAACAGTAATTGGTATTTTATGGAGTGTGATCCGTCCGTTGCTTGCTATGCTCGTCTTCACTATTGTATTTCATAAAATAGCTGGTTTACAAAGCGGCACCGCAACTCCTTATGCTATTTTAGTATATACAGCAATGCTGCCCTGGCAATTTTTTTCAACAGCCTTAACCGAAAGCAGCAACAGCCTTATCGGTAATAGCAACCTTATCTCTAAAGTTTATTTTCCCAGGCTTATCATACCTGCCAGTGCTGTAATGGCAAGTTTTGTAGATTTTTTAATTTCCTTTGTTATACTTTTTGCATTGATGATCTACTATCATTATATGCCGCCATTACAAATTTTATTGCTACCTGTTTTTTTGGTCTTTGTATTTGTCACTTCTTTCAGTCTGGGACTTTACCTAACTGCTGTGAATGTAAAATATAGAGACTTCAGGTACATCATCCCCTTTATAGTTCAGTTTGGTTTATTTATTTCGCCTGTAGGTTTTAGCAGTAATGTTATTCCGGAAAAATGGCGGTTATTATATGACCTAAACCCAATGGTGGGCGTTATAGACAGCTTCAGGTGGTGCATCTGCGGAGAACCGTTTACTAAACACATTTTAATTAGCATCAGTATTTCTCTGGCGATAACTTTTGTTACATTAATTTTTGGCATTTACTATTTTAGAAGAACTGAAAAAACATTTGCTGATATTATTTAAAAATGGGCAACGCAATAATTAAAGTAAATGATCTCGGAAAAAGTTATCTCATTGGCCATGAGACACAAGGGTATATAGCCTTGCGCGATGTTGTTGCCAACAAGACCAAAGGATTTGCAAAAAGATTACAACATGCGTTCAGTGGAAAACAACTAATGGGCACACAGGAAGTAGAAGAATTTTGGGCATTAAAAAATGTAAGTTTCGAAATACAACAAGGCGAAGCTGTTGGGATAATTGGAAGAAATGGCGCAGGTAAAAGCACACTATTAAAATTATTAAGCCGGATCACCGAACCAACAAAAGGAAGGATAGAATTGAACGGCCGTGTGGCATCATTGTTAGAAGTAGGCACAGGGTTTCATCCCGAACTAACGGGCAGAGAAAATATATTTTTAAATGGCGCTATACTCGGCATGAGCCGCGCTGAAATAAAAAGCAAATTTGATGAAATAGTAGACTTTAGCGGCGTAGAAAAATTTTTAGATACACCCGTTAAACATTACAGCAGTGGCATGTATGTTAGATTGGCTTTTGCTGTTGCCGCTCATTTGGAACCCGAAATCTTAGTAGTGGATGAAGTACTTGCCGTTGGCGATGCCGAGTTTCAAAAAAAATGTTTGGGAAAGATGAATGATGTTTCGAAAAAAGACGGACGGACCGTATTGTTCGTAAGTCATAATATGAGTGCCATACAAAATTTATGTACCAAAGCTATTGTATTGAGCAACGGCGAAATTTTCAATATTGGCACAACCACAGAGGCTATTAGCAGCTACCTTTCCATCAACGATCAAAAAAATTCTGGCGCTACTATTAAAAACAGGATAGATAGAAAAGGAAATGGCGCTATACGCTTCACCAATGTAAAAATGTTTGATGCCGACACGCAGACCGAGGTAACAATATTATTAAGCGGACAAAATATTTTCTTCCGGCTTTATTTTGATAAGCAGGATAAAAAAGAATTGAACTCTTTTTTATGTGCCGTTGGCTTATCTAATCAGTTGGGAGATATATTGGCAAATTTAAATAGCAACATTACCGGGCATAAGTTTGATTCCTTAAACGATGCAGCATTTATAGATGTTTGCATCAATACGCTACCATTAAATAATGGCATATACAGACTAACGCTTTTTTCGATGGTAAATGAGGAAATTGCAGACTGGGTGGAAAATGCTTTTGAATTCAGCGTTGAACAGGGTGATTTTTTTGGCACAGGAAAATTATTTGACAGATCATTCGGCCCTTTATTGATCAAGCATACATTTCGTATGTAGTTATTAAAAGACATTATGTATATAACAATTGAACAGCTAATTGAAAAATTCAACATAAAGATCACCGGCGTTCTTCATGTTGGTGCTCATCAAGCTGAAGAAGCGGTTGATTATGACAAAGCAAATATCGCAAAAGTGATCTGGATAGAAGGCAACCCAGAGCTGATGACGGTATTAGCATCTACACTCAAAAAATATCCTACACAAATCATTTTCAATACTTTGATTTCGGATAAGGATGATGAATTGGTAAATTTTAATGTTACCAACAACTTTCAATCCTCCTCCCTACTTGATCTCGGAACACATAAAAGCCATCACCCGGAAGTTGTTGTACATCATACCCTTGCTTTAAAGACATACAGGCTTGATACTTTTTTTAAAACAAAAAATATTACTGCACCTGATTATAATTTTCTAAATATAGATATCCAGGGTGCCGAATTGCTGGCTATAAAGGGATTAGGTGATAATTTAAAATACATCGATTATATCTACACAGAAGTAAATGTTGGCGCTGTTTATAAGGGTTGTGCAACATTGCTACAAATGGATAACTATTTGCACCAACATGGATTTATTCGCGTAGCCACTACATTAACTGAATGGCAATGGGGTGATGCTTTCTATATTAAAAAAGGATCTACCAAAATTCAACAGGCAAAAAATATACTGGAGGCTGCTTATTATCAATTTTTTTATACCATAAAAACGATCAATAAAAGTATATATACTACAACTCGAAGAATATTAGGGAAGATCAAACGCAGACTGTTTACGGCAAGCCCTTCTTCAATTGATATTATTGATCCAAATACAAATGGAGAGCGGGCCTTTTTTATTGATCTGTTAAAAAAAGAAAAAGGGGAAATTGTACTTTTTGATGTTGGCGCCAATGTTGGCGATTATACAAAAATGTTACTGCAGGAATTACAATCACAGGCGAGATCAGATTATGCCATACATTTATTTGAACCACAAAATAAATGCTACGTGATATTATGTAATGAATTTAAAAATGATGATCGTATTATTATAAATAATTTTGCGCTATCCGATAGCAAAGGCGCTGCAACAATTCATTACGATCATTCGGGTAGCACTTCTGCATCTTTGTTTAAAAGAGCGGCTATTTCACTCGATCAAAGTGAAACAATTATTTTAGAAACACTCGAAAACTATATAACCGATAAAAAGATAGAAAATATAACCCTGTTAAAAATTGATACTGAAGGCAATGAAAAGAAAGTGTTGCTAGGTGGCGGAAAATATATCCACCCAACAACGATCAATGCCATACAATTTGAATACGGCGGCACTTATTTAGACGCCAATATTACCCTGGCCGAAGTGGTTCAGTTACTAATAAATAATGAGTACACAGTAGGAAAGATAGTGCCTGGAAAAATAATGTATTCAATTGATCTCGGCCAGTTTATTGAAGATTATACTTACAGTAATTACGCAGCCATTAAAAAAAATCTACAATAAATGATAGGCATCATTGCACAAGGGCGGATGGGGAATCAATTATTTCAGTATGCCTTTGTGTATTCAAATGCCAAAGAATTAGATACCTCGTTTTTTATAGACGGATATTCTTCTTTACATTACTTTGAATTGTACGATGGCTTACAAAAAGAGAACAAAAAAAATAAACTTAAGTACCTGATCAGTAATTTTTTTGTTTCGCCAAATTTCAGGCAAAAGGAAACATCCATTAGAAATATGCCAGCCTGGTTAAAAGAAGTTTTTCTTCATAAGAAAAAAGTTGACTGGGACATTGATTTTGTTGAAACAAATGATATACTGCCTGTAATAAATAACAATGCTATTTACAAAGGCTTTTTTCAGTCTGAAACATATTTTAAGAAATATGCAAAAGATATTCGTCAATTATTCGCTATTAAAAAAGACTACAAGGACGCATTTGCTAAAAAATTCGAAACACTGTACACTAAAAAAACAATTGCGTTGCATATCAGAAGAGGCGATTATGTAAATTTTGGAGCGCCTGAATTAGGAGGCTTTGATCTGACACTCCCATTGAGTTATTACAAAAAATGTTTACATTTAATTAGTAACAAAGAAGAATACAATATCATTTTCGTTAGTGATGATATTGAGTATGTAAAAACAGCATTTGGGGAAGGCGAGAATTATTTTTTTGAAAGCAACAGCGAGATAATAGATTTTCAGTTATTATTAAATGCAGATATTCAAATAGTTTCTAACAGCAGCTTTTCCTGGTGGGCGGCGTGGCTTAATGAAAAAACAAATAAAATAACTTACGCCCCTGATTATTATTTAGGTTTTAAAGTAAATACTTTTTTTCCTACAAACATCAGAGTAGATGATTGGAACTGGGTAAATGTAAAATAATGTGTAACACGCCTGTCTTATTATTGATATTCAATCGGCCGGATACCACACAAAAGGTATTTGAAGCGATACGCCAGGCAAAACCTGCTCAGCTCTTTATTGCGGCAGATGGGCCAAGAGATAATAATGAAAGCGATATAGAAAAATGTGCGCAGGCAAGAAAAATAGCAACGACCGTTGATTGGGATTGTGAAGTAAAAACATTTTTTAGAAATGAGAACAGGGGTTGCGGACATGCACCGGCAGAAGCAATAAGCTGGTTTTTTGAGCATGTTGAACAGGGGATAATTTTAGAAGATGATATTTTGCCCTCGCAGAGCTTCTTTACATTTTGCGAAGAGCTCCTGGAAAAATATAAACACGATACAACCATCATGAGTATCGGGGGAAGTAATTTTTTAAGTACTTCCTTTCAGGTGAAGGATAGTTATATTTTTTCTGACTATTCAGGCAGCTGGGGCTGGGCATCCTGGCGCAGGGCATGGCAGGGTTATGATCATAATATCTCTTCCTGGACAGATAAAAAAAACAAAGAATACTTACAGCAAAAATTTCTACCGGAACAGTTTCTTCTTTTAGAAAATATTTTCAACAGGGTATGTAATAAAAATGTGGCCGATATCTGGGATTTTCAATGGTGGTATCGTAGGCTGCTATCGGGAGGCTTCGGTATCATACCCGTGGTAAATCTTACAAAAAATATCGGTTTTGATGCACAGGCCACACATACTTTTACAATAGGTACAGAAATAAAAAATGCGCCGTTAGAACAAATAATTTTCCCGTTAGTCCATCCTGCGCAGCAGCTGGTTAATAAGGAATATGATAGATTGTTATCAAAAAAATATTATTGGCAAGATGCTTCGGCAAATAGTATAACAAAAAGAATTATTGCCAAATTAAATAGCATGGTTGGCAACACAACAACAAAATAACAATGAGTAAAATAATATATAACAGGTTTTTTGAAAAAATTGCCAGGGTGCTTCATACCAACCTGGTAAATTGTGCTACGCGGGAAAAAAAGAAAAAGGTAACAATAGGCGAAAATTCTACCCTATCTGAAGAAGCTGTTATACAAAACCTTCAAAATAATAAATCGAATATTACAATAGGAAACAATACTTTCGTGAGAGGCGAATTGCTGATCTTTGCCCATGGAGGCAGCCTGAAAATAGGCGATTGGTGCTATATAGGCGAGCAGACAAAAATTTGGTCGGCAAAAAATATTTCAATTGGCAATCATGTATTGATCAGTCACAATGTAAATATTCACGATAATAATGCCCACCCTCTTGATCCGGCAGAAAGAGCTAAACAATATAAAGAGATACTAACAACAGGTCATTCTGATCAATATATCAATTTAAATGAAAAAGCGATCGTGATAAAAGACAATGCATGGATCGGCTTCAATGCAATTATTCTTAAAGGCGTTACGATCGGCGAGGGCGCCATTGTTGGTGCCGGAAGTGTTGTAACAGAAGATGTACCAGACTATGCCATCGTAGCAGGAAATCCTGCTCAAATAATTAAAAGACCATAACCCTGTATGTTTAAAAAGATAGTACATAAATTATTACAATCTGTAAATAGCAATACGAAAAAAGAAATTGATAGTAGTAAAATATTAACAGGGAGAAGTATTGCAAATTTTAATGCCGCCAAAACAACAACAAAATTAGCTGAAGTAGAGTTTAAGGTTTTTTCTCAATGGGGTGATGATGGAATTATTCAATACCTTATCGCTACAATTGATATCCCCACTACAAGCGAAATATTTATAGAATTTGGTGTTGAAGATTATACCGAAAGCAATACCCGGTTCTTATTGATCAATAATAACTGGCGCGGGTTAGTTATAGATGGTTCTGTAGCTAATATTGATCATGTTAAAAAAGATAGCATTTATTGGAAGCATCACCTCTCTGCAACTGCTGCATTCATTACAAAAGATAATATCAATAACCTCATAAAGGATGCCGGAATTACCGGTGAAATTGGTATTTTAAGTATCGACATTGATGGAAATGATTATTGGATTTGGCAAAAGATAGAAGCGATAGACCCGATCATTGTTATTGTTGAATATAACAGCATTTTTGGTAAGGATAAACCTTTCACGGTCATTTACCAGGATGATTTTGAAAGATCAAATAACCATTACAGCAATTTATTGTATGGAACATCGTTATTATCAATTTGCGATCTTGCCAAAGAAAAAGGATATGAATTTATTGGATGCAATAGCGCAGGTAACAACAGCTATTTCATAAGAAAAGATAAAATGAAACATTTTAAGCCGTTAAGCTGCGAAGAAGGTTTTATTGATGCAAAGTTTAGAGAAAGCAGGGACAGATCAGGACAATTATCTTTACTAACAGACGCTGATAAATACAAAGAAATAAAAGGCAGTAAAATATATAATACACGCACTAACCAGATCGAAATTTTATAACACAACAACATGAATATCCTCATCATTGGTTCAAAAGGATTTATTGGTTCACATTGTTTACAATATTTTGAACGTGACAATAATGTATACGGCTGTGATGTAGTGGTGGATTATGTTAGCGAAAAGTATTTTTTGATCAGTCCGGCAAATATTGACTTTAAAGAAATATTTGAACGAAATAATTTTTTTGATATTTGTATCAATTGTTCAGGGGCAGCCAGTGTACCGGAATCTATAAAAAACCCTCGTCGTGATTTTGAATTGAATACACACAATGTATTTAACCTGTTAGATGCTATCAGGCAGTTCTCTCCCAATTGTAAACTAATTCAGATCTCGAGCGCTGCGGTTTATGAGGGCACTTCGTCTCCGATAAAAGAAAGCAATCCATTAGCACCAATTTCTCCTTATGGCTGGCACAAATTATATAGTGAACAGCTTTGCAAGCAATATGTACAGATATATAATAGTAAAGTAGTTATCCTACGGCCCTTTTCGGTATATGGCAAAGGATTAAAAAAACAATTATTCTGGGATGTATATAACAAAATAAAAAAGAATGAGCCATTTGAATTATACGGATCAGGTAATGAGACAAGGGATTTTATACATATAACTGACCTGCTTTTTATAATTGAGCTGATAATTAAAAAAGGGAATTTTTCCGGTGAAGTATATAATGCTGCGAATGGTTTAGGGCTAAAAATAAATGACATTATCAATACCTTTGTTGCGCTTTCTGGTAGCAAGGTTACCTTTACTTTTAATAACAAGGTAAAGGAAGGGGATCCATTATACTGGCAGGCCGATATCAACAAAATTAAAACGCTGGGCTATTTTCAAAAAACATCGCTTACAGATGGATTAAAAGAATATTTACAATGGGCAGAAAAAACATAGGCCTTTTTTTTTCTTATAACGAAAACTGGATCGGTGGCACCTACTATATGATGAACTTGATCGAAGCAATAAAATTATTGCCGGAAAATGATCAACCACACCTCTCGATATTCTACGACAAAATAGAAGATCAAAAAAAAATACTGGAATTACAATATCCTTTTATAGATTTTATACAAACAAATAATAACGATCAGTTTATAAAGAGGGCCCTGCGGTTTCTATCAAAAAAGATAATTAAAAAAGATATTTTTCAGCCTCAATTGGTAAAAAAAATCGCTTTAAAATATTATGATGGTGTTTTTCCCCTACCGTTCGGTTTTACGGATCGGTTAGCCAAAAAAAATATTTATTGGATACCAGATTTTCAGGAAATGTATTTCCCGGAGTTTTTTTCTATCGGTCAGTTGAACTATAGAAAGCATTGGCAAAATAAGATCGCTGCCTCCAATAATGAAATAGTTTTTAGCAGTAAAGATGCGCACAAAGATTTTGTGAAACTATATCCTCGAAGTAAAGCAAAACAATATATAATTCCGTTTGCTGTAACACATCCCGACTATCAGCAAATAGATCTTGATAGTGTTGTTAAAAAATACCAGTTACCCGAAAACTACTTTTTTTGTCCCAACCAATTCTGGATGCATAAAAATCAACTGATCGTATTAGAGGCGATACGAACATTGCAGGTAGCGCACAATAAAGATGTAACAATTGTCTTCTCAGGAAAGATATCCGATGCTATACAGAATAACTACTTTGGCAAGCTGGAAGAATATACGATACAAAACAATATGGCTAACAATGTATTATTTTTAGGTTTTATAGATAGAAAAGAACAACTGTTAATAATGAAACACGCATTGGCAGTTATTCAACCCTCTCTTTTCGAAGGCTGGAGCACAGTAATAGAAGATGCAAAAGCAATGGATCAAAACATCATCGCGTCTAACCTTGCTGTACATATTGAACAATTAAATGAAAAGGCTGTCTACTTTGATCCTCACGACAGTAATTCTTTAGTTAAAGCATTACTACAATTTGAAAAAAAGCAAGTAGCATTTGACTATAAAAAAAACAAAATGAATTTTGCTACCGCTTTTATAAACATGATCAATGAATAAGAATTTATTATCCCAGCTTCCTTCTCCTCCTGCCGGTAAAACGGGTTGGCCGTGGAATGAAGAAACCGATCCGGGTATATATCAGCATCAAAAAGATTGGCCAAAAATAAGCATCGTAACCCCTTCGTATAACCAGGGAAAATTCATAGAAGAAACAATACGAAGCATTTTATTACAGAACTATCCCAATATAGAATATATTATCATTGACGGAGAAAGTACAGACGAAACAATTGAGATAATAAAAAAATATGCACCCTGGATAAATTTTTGGGTAAGTGAAAAAGATAATGGGCAGACTGAAGCGATCAACAAAGGAATTGCTAAAAGTCATGGCGATCTCTTTAACTGGGTAAATAGTGATGACTATCTTGTTAATGGAGCCTTATATACACTGGCATCACATCTTCAAAAAACCGATCCTGCAGCTAGTATGATCAGTGGCAATATCATTGTTATAAATGAAAAAGGGATACAGCAAAAAGCGGCTACCCCGAAACAAAAAAATATCTTTTACGAATATATGGCTGGCACTGCCGTTCATCAGCCGGCCACACTATTTAATACAAAAACAATAAAGCTTTTAACTCCTTTAGATGAACGTTTGCATTATTCAATGTGCTTGCAAATGATGCTGCAAAGCAATCTTACCGGCATTGCGGAGTACGTTAATAAAGATATCATTGTTACAAGATTACATCCTGATAGTAAAAGCATAGTGTCACAAAATAAATTTTACCCGGATAGAATAAAAACATACGCCGCTTTTTTTGGCTATTTTCCAAAGCCCTATAGAAATGATAAACTGACGGCTTTATTACAAACGATAACCAAAGAAGATTTTAGTACTACTAATACAAATTTTATTCCTGTAAGATTTAGCGCCGAGAATTATATTACCGGACAGTTATTCATTGCCGAAAAAATTGCGAGGCTATATTATTTCGAAAATAATATCGAAGCATCAAAAAAGATCGTTTCCTTTATAAAAAACAATGACCGCGTGTATTATAGAAAACACCATCTTTTTCTTTTTGAATTAAAGCTTAGTAAATTAAGCAGTTTTTGTAGAAGAATAAAACACCTTGTTTATAAATAGACAGAATGAATATCCTCATTTTCTTTCCATATAATCAACGTACAGTTGAGCAGCAAAGTGTAATGGAAGCATTACACAAAAAGGGGCATACAGTAATATTATATACAAGTTGCAAAAGAGGTGTATTACATTCTATCGCAGAAGGCTTAGGCATCAAGGCATTGGCAGCTGAAAAAGAATACGATAACACATTAAAAAATATCTGGCATAATATATTCCAATTAAAGAAGATCACGAAGCAATACAATATAGATTTTACTTTTGTTCATCAGCAAGTTCCTGCCCTTACATTTGGCCTTTTACATATCATCAGTAAAAACAAATTTGGCTATATCCGCCATAATAGTGATGAGGATTATCAGAATTTTCCTGTTAAAGCAAAAATATTAAATGTTATTACTAATTTATTGACGCCCATAAAAATTGCGCCTTCATTACTTGTTAAAAAATTCTGGAAGGAAAAGGAAGGAGTAAAAAATGATACGATCTCCATTGTTCATTATGGTTACAATTTTGATCAATATGAACTGCCTGATCAGCATAACGTAAAAAAAATAAAAGCTGAATACACTGCGCCTTTAGTTATAGTAAGCATAGCCAGACTTGTACCACAAAAAAGGCATAAAGAAATGTTTACCGTGATCGAACAATGTTTAGCAAAAGGCATCAATTGTCAATTAATATGTTTGGGTTCGGGATACCTGGAAAATGAGCTGAAACAATATATCTCGATACATAATTTGCAAAAAAATATTTTCTTAGTGGGCAGAAAAGATAATATATTCGATTATATAGCTGTCGCAGATATTTTTTTACACCTCTCTAACAGCGAAGCAAGCAATAGCGCTGTTAAAGAAGTGGCATTATGCAGTAAACCGGTGATTGTCTGCAAAGAGGTTGGCGATTTTGAAGAATATATTACAAATGGCAAAAATGGATTTTTGGTATCGCGCCAGCAGCCTGTCAACGAAAGCGCAGCCATCATCGAATCAGTTTATAATAAAACAATTGATGTAAATGCCATTGGCGAGGAGTTTAATTCCACGGTAATAACTATATTTAATATCGATAACGTAATTGACAAGTATGAAATGATCATTCAGGCTACTTGCAATGATTAAATAATCTAACTTTTTTTTCTCTTCTATGAATCATGATCCTGTATTTTTTAGCATCATTATTCCTACGTACAATAGGGCGGAGTTTATTGGCAAAACAATTGAAAGCATACGATCACAGCAATACGCTGGTTATGAAATAATCGTGATCGATGATGGCAGTACAGATAACACAGAAGAAATAATAAAAAAATACGCTGCGCCTAATTTTACTTACGTAAAAAGGCAAAACGAAGAAAGAAGTGCTGCCAGAAATTTTGGAACAACTCTCGCAAAAGGGCAATATATCAATTGGTTCGATTCTGATGATATCATGTTTTCCAATCACTTGGCAGAAGCAAACAAAATGATTGAAAAATACAATGCTCCCGAAATATTTGCACTGCCATTTCAAATACAAAAAATTACAGGAAAAATATTATCCAGGAATTATTTTCCAATACCAACGATCAACAATAAATTATTAGAAGGTAATTACCTGGCTTGTAATCCAGTTTTTGTTCGCGCCGATATTGCCATGATATTCCCATTTAATGAAGATCGGATCTTGTCTGGAAGCGAGGATTATGAACTCTGGATACGCTTATCGGCAAGGTTCCCCATATATTGTGGCAATACCATTACCTCTGCTCTTATTGAACATGGTGCCAGAAGCATGAATTTCACCACTGGCAACAATATGCTACAACGGCGGCAGCTTATTCTGCAATACTTATCCCAGGATGAAATTGCTTCCCAAAATTTTTCAGAAAAATTATATAAAATAGAAGGAAACCTCTGCTTGTTAGTATCTTTATACTTCTCTTTAGAGAATGATAAAAAAGCATCCATCAAATACTTATTTAAATCAATTCAAAAAGACCCTTCCATATTATTTACTAAGCGAATGTTAGCTGTATTAAAACATTTAATAGTGAACAATAAAAGAAGTAACGGGTAATTGTATCAAGCGCTATTGAAAAATAATATAATGCAGTTTATTGATCCGATAAATAATCAACGGCTTATTGTTAATGATCAGGGATTGGTTGAAAACGGGAAATTAAAATACCCCTTGGTCAACGGTGCTTATAGAATTGTGCAAGGCGATAATTACACAGAAAATTTTGGCTACCAATGGAATAAATTTGCACACACCCAAATAGACAGCAATAACAAGTTAGCATTTTCAAAAAACAGGTTTTTTTCTCAAACGGGCTGGGACAAGGAAGACCTATCCAATAAAAATATTTTAGAAGTAGGATCGGGCGCAGGAAGATTTAGCCAGATCATTTTAGATCATACGCAGGCAAATTTATATAGCATCGATTATAGCAATGCTGTTGAAGCCAACTATAAAAATAATGGGCCAAACGAAAAGCTGCATCTATTCCAGGCCAGCATATATGAACTTCCTTTTGAAAAACAACAGTTTGATAAGGTGATATGCTTCGGCGTATTACAACATACACCTGATGTTGAAAGATCTGTTAAGTCATTAATTGAAATGGCCAAACCTGGCGCTGAAGTAATAGTGGATTTTTATCCTATAAATGGGTGGTGGACTAAATTACATGCAAAATATATTTTTAGACCCTACACAAAAAAATTAAGCCGCGAAAAATTATACAAAAAGATCGATAGCAATATTGATTGGCTGATAAAAGCTTATCATTTTTTTTCAAAAATAGGCTTGGGGAAAATAATCAACAGGTTTCTGCCCATTTGTGATATTGACAGCACTTTACCAAAAGATATTAATTATACCCAGCTAAGAGAGTGGTGTATATTAGATACCTTTGATATGTTCTCTCCTCAATACGATCAACCACAACGTATAGAGAGTGTAGTGAGTTGGTTCAAAAAATATGAAATGACAAATGTGTGGGGAGGCAAAATAACGTATGATAACAATATACAAGCAACTGTCGTAAAAGGTATAAAAAAATGATCTACCTGACATAAACAAAACACATGTGCGGCATAGCAGGATATATATCTCTTAATAATTCCTTTACTCAAGATCAGCTCAAACAAGCTACTTCATTAATACAACATCGCGGGCCAGATGCTGAGGGATTTTATTTTTCAGAAAATAATAAAATAGGGTTAGCGCATCGCAGGTTATCTATTTTAGATCTGTCTACTACCGCTAATCAACCCATGTTCTCTGCCGATGGGAGGTATTGTATCGTATACAATGGCGAGGTTTATAATTTCAATGAACTAAAAGAAGAATTAAAAGACAAAGGCGCATCATTAAAAACAACCAGTGATACGGAAGTTATTTTAGAATTATTCATTCAGCAAGGCCATTCCTGTTTTGCAAAAATGAATGGCATGTTTGCATTTGCCATCTATGATACCAAAGAAAAAATACTTACGCTTGCCAGGGACCATGTTGGTATCAAGCCATTATTTTATTATCAGGATGAGAATAATTTTATTTTTGCTTCTGAATTAAAGGTCATCAAATTTTTATTGGCAGAAAAAGCCACTGTCAACGCAAAAGCCGTTCCTTATTTTTTACACCTTGGTTTTATTCCTGAGCCTTTAACTATTTATACTAACACTTATAAATTCAGGTCTGCCCATTCATTACAAATAAATGCGCAGGCGACTTCTTTTTCGGATCTCTCTTTACAAATAAAACCATTCTGGAAACTTGAAAACAGCATCAATAGTAGCCCTTCGACAATAGGAACAGAAGTATTGGCAAAGAAAAATTTAAAATCCCTTTTGATCGATTCGGTTGAAAAGCAGCTAATAAGCGATGTGCCTATCGGAACATTTTTAAGCGGCGGCATAGATAGCAGCCTGGTAACCGCTATTGCAGCTAAAGGCTTAGATACTAAAATTAAAACTTTTAGTATTGCTATTGACTCCGGAAAATTTGACGAGTCGGAATACGCAAAAAAAGTAGCGAATTATTTAGGAACTGAACACCATGAATTTCAGGTCAAAGAAAAAGAAGTAATTGAACTAATAGACAAACTATTACCGGCGTATGATGAGCCATTTGCTGATTCCTCTGCTTTTCCTACAATGGTGGTTAGCAGGTTAGCAAGACAACATGTAACGGTGGTACTAAGTGGAGATGGTGGCGACGAATTATTTCATGGATATGGAATGTACAATTGGGCCAGGCGACTGAATAATCCACTGGTGTCTCTTTTAAAAGAACCAGTCTTTGCCGTTTCTAAATTGATGAGCAGTAAATATCATCGTGCAGGCAATATGCTGGCCTATTCCGATAGGCAACGCCTTACCAGTCATATCTTTTCACAGGAGCAATATTTTTTTACAGAGCGTGAATTACAATCTTTATTGGTTGACCCAACGTTCAACTTTGCTCCATTAAATACTTTACCGGCAATAACAAGGGATCTAAGTGCAGCAGACAAACAATCTTTCTGGGATTTTAATCATTATTTAAAAGATGACCTGTTAGTAAAAGTAGATAGAGCCAGTATGCAATATTCGTTGGAAACAAGAGTCCCTTTACTGGATCACAGATTAGCAGAATTAGCTTTTAACCTTGATGATAAACTAAAAATAAATAAAGGCGTAATGAAATATCTTTTAAAAGAGGTATTATATGATTATATACCTAAGGAATTATTTAACCGCCCTAAACAAGGTTTTAGTATCCCGCTAAATAAGTGGTTAAAAACGGACCTGAAATATTTAGTAGATAAATATACTTCTGAAGAAGTCATCACAAAATATAATTTCGTAAACTATGCTGCTGTAAAAAAATTAAAAGCAGACTATAATGGCGGCTTAGATTATATATACAACCGTATCTGGCTTATAATTTTGCTTCATTGGTGGCTGGAGGAAAACAAATAAAATGCCTTTACTTTGCCAAGCAATGGCAATAAGGAAAATACTTTTTATCTCTTACGATGGCATGACGGACCCTTTGGGTCAAAGCCAGGTTATTCCTTACCTGATCAATTTATCAAAACACGGATATGCATTCACCATATTAAGCTGCGATAAACCCGATCAATACATTGCCAATAAAAAATATGTGCAGGATCTTTTAGCACCTTATCCCATTAAATGGGTATCTATCCCCTACCATAAAAAACCATTGGTACTTTCTTCTATTTATGATCTTATCAAACTAAAGAAAAAAGCAATAGCAATATATCAGCAGGAAAAATATGATATGGTGCATACCCGTGTTGGTTTGCCTGTACTTGTAGCCTTATGGTTAAAGAAAAGATACAACGTAAAATTTTTAAATGATATCAGGGGGTTTTGGGCAGATGAGAGAGTCGATGGCGGAATGTGGAATATCAAAAACCCAATATACAAAAGAATATACCAGTATTTTAAAAAGAAAGAAACTGTCTGCCTGGTAGAAGCTGACCACAATGTTTGTCTTACTTATGCTGCACAAAAAGAGATCCATAGCTGGAAAAATATTCCGGGTCAGCCCGTGCCGCTGGAAGTAATTCCTTGTTGCGTTGATCTGCAATTATTCGACCCCATGAATATTGACGGTCAATTAAAAGAAAAATTCAGGAAAGAATTAAATATCGATGACAGTGATTTTATAATTAGCTACCTGGGGTCCATTGGTGGCTGGTACCTGACAGAAGAAATGCTGCGCTTTTGTAAATTGTTGAGCGACCGTATACCTAAAGCGAAATTTCTATTTATTTCACCGCACCAACATGAGTTCATCATTAAAGTAGCTGCTGCTGCCGGCTTATCTGCTGATAAATTACTTGTTATACATGCCAGGCGTTATGAAGTACCAGTACTTTTATCTTTTAGTAATTATTCCGTTTTTTTTATTAAACCCTGTTATTCAAAAATATCATCTTCTCCTACAAAGCATGGAGAAATTATGGCGATGGGTATCCCCGTAATAACAAATTCCGGCGTTGGTGATATTGAAGATGTCATTACAAAATACAGCAGCGGTTATGTCGTTAATGATTTTTTGGATGGATCTTTTACTGCTGTGATTGATAAAATAATTAAAGGCAACTCATTTGATAAAGATGCCATAAGAAACGGCGCTATCGATTTCTATGACTTAGCAAATGCCGTAACTACGTACAAAAAAGTGTATACTGCTATATTTGATAAATAATTTGATGGAGAAAAGAAAAAAAATATTGGTCATTTGTCCTTCCCCTGAAGGAACAGCACCCGCACAGCGCTTGAAGTATGAGCAATATTTTAATGATTGGAGAGAAAACGGTTTTGATATTACAGTGTCTCCTTTTTTTAGCGACAGGCTTCAACAAATAGTATATACAAAAGGCAATACCCTTGAAAAAATATACTGGGTAATACTGGCTTATTGTAAAAGGTTTGTACAAATATTTACGCTCAGGAAATATGACCTGGTATATATATTTTTATGGGTAACGCCTTTCGGCTTGCCATTAATGGAACGGATCTTTACGGCTGTAAACCCAAATATCATATATGATATCGATGACCTGATCTTCATGAAATCTTTACACAGCGCCAACAGTGAAACTGATTTTTTAAAAGGCAGAAGCAAACCTTTCTTCCTAATGAAAAAAGCAAAACATGTTATAACCTGTACACCTTATCTAACTGAAATAGCCAATCAATACAATACGAAAGTAACAGATATATCATCAACTATTAATACAAATACCTATCAGCCGGTTAATAGTTATCAAAACGATCATACGCTAACATTGGGTTGGAGTGGTAGCCATAGCACAGCGCCTCTTTTATATTTATTGAAAGATGTTTTATTAACACTAAGCAAAAATTATACGTTCAAGCTAGTAGTGATGGGTGCTCCTGAATTTAATATCGATGGATTGGACATTGAGTTGGTGCCATGGTCGGTAGAAAACGAAATACCCACCTTGCAAAGATTCGATATAGGATTATATCCTTTACCGTTAGATAATGAATGGATGTTAGGAAAAAGTGGTTTAAAAGCATTACAATACATGGCGGTGGGTGTGCCGGCTGTGGCCACTGCATTAGGCGCCAATTTTCGTATCATACAAAATGGGCAAACAGGATTTTTAGTAACAACAAATGAAGAATGGATAGAGAAGCTCAGTTGCTTACTTGATCATCCTGAACAAAGAAAAACTATCGGTCTGGCAGGGCGAGAGAATGTAGTAATAAATTATTCTATTGATGCCAATGCGCCAGTGTATCTAAATATTATACGATCAGTTTGTAAAAGGCTGTAGTTATTTAAAAATAACATACACGGCCCAACTCATAAAATAAGCCAAACCAGTCATATATACCAATTGAATGAGCGGCCATTTCCAGCTGCGCGTTTCTCTTTTTACCACCGCCAGTGTACTCATACATTGCATAGCCAATACATAAAATATTAAAAGCGATAATCCTGTTGCCAGGTCATAGACCTTGCTGCCATCGGGCCTCACAGCTGCCTGCATTTTTTGACGAAGTGTTGTGTTATTTTCATCTGCATCTTCACCAACACTATACAATGTTGCCATGGTACCAACAAAAACTTCTCTTGCAGCAAAGGAGGTTATCAAAGCAATACCGATTTTCCAATCATATCCTAACGGTGTTATTGCCGGTTCAATTGCTTTTCCTAAAGTACCAGCGAAAGAAGTTTGTAATAAAGCAGTTTTGCGTTCTTTATTATATTCTTTTGTTTGCCGGGGATTCTGTTGTATCAGCGCTGCATATTTTTCTCTAACGGCGGCCATCTTTTTTGGCGGACCGTAAGTACTCAATGCCCACAATAAAAGGCTTATCACCATAATTACTTTACCGGCATCAAATACAAATATTTTCGCTTTCTCAATCATGGTGGTCAAAGCATTTTTCCATCTTGGTGCACGGTATACAGGTAGTTCTAAAATGAAAAAGCTTTTCTCTTTGATATTGATGAACCATTTCATCACATAAGAAACGATGAGTGCCATCACCGTTCCTAATAAATACAGGCCCATCATCACTAAACCCTGCAGACTTAAAAATCCAAAATATAATTTAGAAGGAATTACCAATGCGATCAAAATAGTATACACCGGTAAACGGGCGCTACAGCTCATCAATGGCGTAACCATTATTGTCAGCAATCTTTCTTTTCTATTCTCAATATTCCTTGCCGTCATAATAGCCGGTACTGCACAAGCCAACCCACTGATCATCGGCATTACGCTCTTTCCATTCAACCCTACTTTGCGCATTAGTTTATCCGTTAAAAAACTGATACGCGCCATATAGCCTGTATCTTCTAACAAAGTGATCAGTCCAAACAATATCATTATCTGCGGAATAAAAACCATGATACCGCTCAACCCCGCTACTACACCATTGATCAAAAGATCGCTCCACCAAACCTGTGGCAGAATGCCCGAAAGAAAACCACTGATATGCCCAAAGCCCCATTCAATAAAATCCATCGGGTATTGCGCTACCCAAAACACACTCTGAAATAATAAAAATAAAACGCCGATCAAAATAATATAACCCCATTTTCTATCCAGTAATATATTATCCAATTTTTCTGTGAAGAGGGTTTTTTGCAAAGGGTCTGCTTCGATCACGGTCTGTTGCATTATATGTTTAATGCGCCCATACCGTTGCATGATCTCTTCTGCCTGTGTTTTGGTAGGATTGAATTTTGTTGCGATCTCTGCCGCTTCAATATCTTTTTGTAATGCTTTGCCTAATTCAAAATTTTCGTGATTGATCAGGTAGTGCAATGCGGTGTAATCGCTAACATCAGGTAACAATGCTTTTATCGCATCAACAGAATTTTCTGCCAGCGCATAGCTATTGATAAATTCTCTTGGCGCAATAAAATTGGCATTCGCCGTATCTTCAATAACTTTTTTTAATTGTGGTATGCCTTTATTTTTTCTTGGATTGATAACCACTACCTGCACACCCAACTCTCTTTCTAATCCACGAATATCAATTTGTGTTCCTTTTTGATTGGCAAGATCCATCATCGTTAGTGCAACAACAACAGGGATTTTAAGATCGATGATCTGTGAGCAGAAAAGTAAATTACGTTTAAGGTTACTGGCATCTGCTACTAATAAAACCATATCAGGTTTTATGTCTTCATCTTGTTGTAATAATACTCGATAGGCAACCCATTCATCAGCACGCTTAGGATATAAACTATAAGTACCAGGAAGATCAATAATGGTAGCGGAAAAAGTTTCAGAAAAAGTAGCGTTCCCCGTTTTTTTATCTACAGTAACACCAGGGAAATTGCCCACTTTTTGATTCAGCCCGGTTAAGGTATTGAACAAAGAGCTTTTACCGCTGTTAGGATTACCAACTAATGCTATATTTATTTTTTTTGCCACAAATAGATTATGGCGCAAAATTAGCTGTATTAGGGTGTATCTGCTTACGATTTAAGAAAGATGCAACACTTAAATAAAGATTGAAGGGCTAACTTCGTAGAAACAGGTAAAAACGACTTGGATGAAACTAAAAATTGATAATGATGCATTAGTAGAAGAGTTCTTTGAAGGCACTCTTTTATTAGGACTTGTTGCACCTATCAAGGATTATCAATTTAGCTGGCAATTAAACCAGATATTAGGATTTGATTTCAGGATCAACAACGAAATAGAAATTCAACTCGCAAAAAAATCACGCACTTACTTCTTTTCTATTTATCAATACGCAGTGCCATCCACCTCTTTGGTACATTATCTGTACAATAACCAGTTTGATGGAGAATATTTACTGCCAGAATTCAAACACCTTGATTTTTTATGGCTGATACAGGGAGATGAAATTACACCCGATGAATTGAATGCATTAATGCGATCGATCAGGTCGCTTCCTAACGTTCAATTGGTAACAGAAATGACCAACGAAAAAATAAAAAATAAACAGCACCTCATATTTTAAAAAATAGGCCGGTGATAAAAATCACCAGCCTTTCTTACCTCTGAAACCACAAGAAAAATCGTTTTTATGTCAAATAATAATTTTAAATAATATATGTAAAATAACCCTAGTTTTGACGATTAACATAAGGATAACGTTAAGTTAGTCTTTTTTCTTTTCATTTATTGCTATTTCATACACATTCCCAATATTTATTATTTATTAATGCTTATCGGTTAAATATTAGCAAATAGCAAGATATCTAACGAATTGCTGTTGCTCACGTTATAATTAAATTACTTTTGCGCCACAAATGGAAAAATCAAACTTTATAGATTACATCAGGATCTTTTGTCATAGTGGCCATGGGGGTGCGGGCAGTCATCATTTTATGCGAACTAAATTTGATGCTATGGCTGGGCCTGACGGTGGTGATGGTGGAAGAGGTGCACATATTATTTTAAGAGGCAGTTCACAATTATGGACACTATTGCATCTGCGTTACTACAAAAATGTTTTAGCAGAAGATGGACAACATGGAGATAAAAATAACAGCACGGGACGCAATGGTAAGGATATTATTATTGAAGTGCCATTAGGTACAATTGGAAAAGATGAAGAGACAGGATTAAAAGAAGTAGAAATTTTAGAAGACGGCCAGGAAGTAGTTTGGGTAAAGGGCGGACGCGGAGGTTTAGGAAATAGCAATTTTAAAACGTCCACAAACAGAGCCCCTGAATACGCACAACCCGGCGAAGACGGATCTGAAGGCTGGAAAATATTAGAGCTAAAAGTATTGGCAGATGTAGGTTTGGTGGGTTTCCCTAACGCAGGTAAATCAACATTGCTATCGGTTATCACCGCAGCAAAACCAAAAATTGCAGATTACGCATTCACTACATTAACGCCGCAATTAGGCATGGTTGATTATCGTGATGGCAGGAGTTTTTGTATCGCCGATCTTCCGGGAATTATTGAAGGTGCCGCAGAAGGCAAGGGCCTTGGCCATCGTTTCCTGCGCCATATCGAACGTAACTCTATCTTGCTTTTTTTGATCCCGGCAGATTGTGCCGATCATAAAAAAGAGTTTGAAATATTATTGAACGAACTGGAAGAATATAATCCCGAAATGCTACAGAAAGATTTCGTTATCGCCATCAGTAAAAGCGATATGTTGGATGATGAATTAAAAGCAGCTATTGCAAAAGAGCTTCCGGAAAAAGTGCCACATATTTTTATCTCATCAGTCACGGGCTATAATTTGCCAGCACTGAAAGATCTTTTGTGGAAAACGCTTAATGCGCCGAAAGATATTTAAATCAATATTGGATCGAGTAGACTAAAAACTCTTCTCATTAATTACAGCTTCTTCAGGTGATGTGCCTATTTCAGTGTTCAACACTACATACACATCTCCATAACCAAGCTTAGAATTATTTTTTAACCCTATCCTAACCTTCTTGTCATCTACAATGCCTATCAGGATGCATGGCGCGGCTTGCTTATCTCCAAAACTTATATAATAAGTATTGTTAACTATTAACTTGGGTGCCGTACGCATACTAATGTGCATTGATTTTACACTTTTATTCACGCTGATGGTGCGGTCGTTTTTTTCTTTCATGTTAAGGTGCTTTTATCTCAAGGATCTCCTCACTTCTCATCGCCTGATAATTTTCCCGTGAAATAACTTCCGGTTCTCCGATCAAAGTTGCTACAACTTTTGATGCAGGATTTTTTCTTTTAAACTCTTCCATTATCCTATCCTCTGCCTGATTGGGCCTGTAATCTTCTGTGTTTGAAAGAACGGCGATACGTTCTTTGGCTTCCTGCACTTTTCCGTCGATGCTTACCTGGTATGTTAGTATGTAGTAATTCATGGCTATAGTTTTTGATTAATAAGCTTAATACAAAAACGATGCCTCAAAAATTTCTATTGAATAATCATTTTCTCATCCAGCAAGTCTAAAATATGTTCGTCGATACTCACATCAAATTTTCTTGCAAATAGTTTATGTGCAGGCTGTTGCATTAAAAGCTGAATATCTTCTCTTTTAAATGTTACAGGTAAAGGCACATTTTTCCTGTCCCAGTCAATAAAATGCAGGTTAGGCTTAACCTTAATTGAAATATCCTTTTCCATAATTTTTTTTAAAATAGTATGAAAAAATAATTCCTCGGCACATAGTGTGTATGTATAATAATTGTATAATTTTTTCTCGTTGATGTGTATATAATCCAGCACTTTTACCGTTGTAGCATAGGTAAGGGAGAGCCAGTTTGAGCCTTTATAATTTTCAATAAAAATATTTTTCCTCTCAACGCTTAAAAGATTAAAAAGATCTTTTGTTTTAATACGCCTTTTTATAAAAAGCCGCAATAAGATTTTTAGGCTGTTGCTGTTAGAAAAGCCTCCATCGAGTAATATAAAATCACCTCTTTTCGATGAAAAATTGATCTTATATTGCTTAACCCTCGATGCATGCATATCGTGATCTAAAGGAATAGGATCTAACACGAAATTTATAAACTCGTATTCCCTATTTTGCGAAAGGTATTCATCTATATGCTCATTATTTCTGATAGGGTAATCGTGCCCGCTTAATAATATAATTCGCGAATCAGGTATTTTATCTGCAATAGCATTTTTCAGCAGGGAAATGGTTGCTATAGCCATACTGAAATCTCCCCAAATACAATCGACTCTTTCATTTATGAAGATGATATTTTTCTTATCAATGATACTTGAAAATGAATTCAGATCAGATTTTAAGTCGATATGGATGTAAAAGAAAACTTTATCGCCGTCAAGCCTTTCAATGAGTCTTTTAAGTTGAAAAGGATTGTCATGAGCTACAATAATATATTTTTTTATAATCACGGTACTTTAATTTAACCAAATAAAAAAAGCGTTATAATCAATTGAAGAATCAATATAATTATAACGCTTTTAAGCTGTAGGGGGAGGGATCGAACCTCCACGAAGCAGTTAGCTTAAGCACAAAGAGTTAGTGGTCAATCCTGGTCGGCCTGACAGGTCGGCTCTATGCAAAAATTTATTCTGTTATCTCCACCCCCGAGACAAGAGGGCATGTCTGCCAAGATTTCATCACCCCACAATTTTTAGTAGCTTTTTCAACTACCGTAAGAACTTTGATAACACAAATCTACATAAACCTGCCATTACTTAGATATATTCTAAAAATTATTTTAAAAATATAGATAATATCTAATAATTTATATGTAATATTGAATATACATCAAAAACACCCCTTAAAATGGCAGCTAAATTGAATCTTGACAAATTAGACCTGCAAATAATCGACGCGATGGTAGCCGATGCGGAAATATCCTATGCAGAGTTAGGAAAGAAATTATTTGTAAGTGGCGGTACGATCCATGTCCGTATAAAAAAACTGGAAGAGTCAGGCATTGTAAAAGGAAAAAAACTAAATGTAGACCTGAAACAATTAGGATATGATATCACGGCCTTTGTCGGCATCTATTTAGAAAAAAGCTCTTTGTATGATGTGGTGGCAAAAGAGCTAACGAGCATCACACAAATAGTACGCCTGAATTATATCACCGGTAATTATAGTATGTTCATCGAAATTGTATGCAAAGACATTGCTGACCTACGATATGTATTGCACGATGCACTACAAAAAATAAAAGGAATAGAACGCACAGAGACCTTTATTTCGTTAGAGGAAGGGTTTAATAGAAGCATCCAGGTTTCCTGATTGAATATTTAATAAGTAATATTTAATATTATAAGAGTATGCTATTTTAATGCGCTCATGTTTCGAAAAAAATATTAAATAATCAATCTTACTTATTCAATTTTTAACATCCAGCGCATCCCTCAATCCATTACCCAATAAATTAAAAGACAATACCAATAACATAATAGCAAAGCCCGGCATTAATGCCAGCATTGGATTATGGGTGATGATGAAATTATAATTCTCTTTTATCATTAAACCCCAGCTTGGTTGTGGTGGCTGTACGCCAATACCTAAAAAACTTAAACCTGCCTCTACAATAATAGCAGTAGCAAAATTACTGGCAGCGATCACCATTACCGGACCAAAAATATTTGGTAAGATATGGCGCCCGATTATCCTTATATCGGTATAACCCAATGCCCTGGCTGCTTGTACATACTCTAATTCTTTTATCGCCATTACTTGTCCGCGTATCAACCGCGCTACACTTACCCACATCGTTAAACCAACTGCAATAAATATCTGCCAAAACCCTTTGCCTAATGCTAACGTAATAGCAAATACTAATAACAAAGTTGGAATGCTCCAGGTTACATTGATCAACCACATAATGATGGCATCTACCCGTCCACGATAATAACCCGCAATGGCCCCTAATAAAATACCAAGTGTTAAGGATATAATTACCGCGATCAATCCTACGGCCAAACTAACTCTTGTACCAATGATCAGCCTGCTTAAAATATCGCGGCCAAATGTATCCGTGCCTAACCAGTATTTTTTTGTACAAATATTTTGCAACAATAAATTTTCAGGATGATCATCCGTAAGCTGGTTAATCGCATATTGTTGTGCAACAGCTGTATCCTCATCTACATATTTATTTACAGAAAGGATATTGCCTTTTATTGAATAATCTTTTATTGGCAGGTACCGGTAATCATCGGGCTTGCCATTCATCAATTGCGTGAACCAACCAATATACGTGTGCTTATTATCAGGGATTTTTAGAAAGAGCTGCGTATAGCCGGGATGTTTTGCCTGTATCTCTACCGTCTGCAGATCCGCATTGGGAGAGCCATCCGGCACAATAAAATAACCGAAGATGGAAATAACAACTGCCACTACAATTATTATCAAACCAAGCAAGGCGCTCTTATTTTTGATAAGTCGCTTCCATAGCTGGTTATTAAATGATTGTTGCTCCATACTGTAATGTACAAATTTGACTGCTTACCGTACTTTTCTTTCTTTCCATTTATAAGATCCGAATTTACCCAACCACCCCGCAATGATCGTATACACAATATGAAATGGCTGAGAAAATGTAAACCAGGAAACAATTTTTTCTTTAGAAAAAAAACTAGCTACAGGGTATATGAAGAATAATTCTATGATCACTTTTAACACAAACAAATACAACAACAGCCACAACATAGTGCTGCTATGATAACCGATCAAGCCAATTACACCGAGTGCTGCTAACAAAAAAAGCCAAACATTAAAAAAATACACAAGCACCAACACCCAAAATATTCGCTTATCATCAAACTTATCCGATTTACTTGCCCAGCGAATACGCTGATTAAAAAAATCAGTCAGTGTTTCCATTGCTTGTGTTTCTACGATCGCTTGTGTTGATTTTAGAAATAGAACTCTTTCGGGATAACGTTGATAAATCTTATGCATCAATAACATATCATCTCCACTGGCAATGCTATCAATTCCTTTAAACCCGTTTACTTCATCGAAAGCTTTTCTTTCATACGCGAGGTTAGCGCCGTTGCACATGCTATGAAATTTTTTATAAACAGAGGCGCCTGTAATGCCCTGCAGTGTTATAAAATCGAGCGACTGAAATATTTTCAAAAAACTATTCTCATTGCAATAAGCTACAGGAGCGGCAATGAATGCAGGATCGTTTTTTTCGTAAAATGTAGCGATAGTTTGCAACCATGTTTTCGGCACAATACAATCTGCATCAGTTGTAACAATTAATATTCCTGATGATTGCTGAATGGCAATATCGATGGCTTTTTTCTTATAAGAATTAAGCACAGTACCATCAGTGAAATCTCTTAATGAAATGAGTTTCACATTATTTGTGGCAAAGCTTTGTACAATGCTTGCTGTTGCGTCAGTAGAATGATCATCTACAACGATCACTTCAAATAAATTGGCAGGATAGCTTTGGTGCAGGATAGAACTTAAACAAATACCTATATTCTCTTCTTCATTTCTTGCAGGAATGATGACAGATATCTTTGTATGGTTTATTTCTTTGGTTGAAATAAAAAATTCAGGAATGGACAGCCAGCTTTGTCTGTAGAAAATAATAAGTCTGGAGTAGACAACAATAAAGAACAAGCTGATGCAATACAGTACGATCATAAAATGTAAAATATCGAATGTAAAATGTAAAAGGAAACGCAAGAACATTAAACACAAAATGTAAAACTTTTACATTTTACATTTAAGATTTAAGATTTTACATTCAACATTTGCTTTTACTCGTCTTCCATGCTTCCTTTGGTGTAGCGTTTGATGATACCTCTACCACTTTCACGGATAAAAGTTACGATCTCATCGCGCTCATCGGTTGCTTGTAATTCTTCTTCAATAAAATTAAGCGCCTGAGAAGTGTTCATCGCTTTATTATAGATAACACGGTAAATATCTAATATCTGATTAATTCTGTCAAGAGAAAAACCCCTGCGTTTTAAACCTACAGAGTTTACACCTGCATAGCTTAATGGAGCGCGGCCTGCTTTGATATAAGGAGGAACATCTTTACTTACTAATGAACCGCCACTTACAAATGCATGCTGGCCAATTTGCACAAACTGGTGTATAGCGCACATACCACCCAATATCGCATAATCACCTAGCACAACGTGACCGGCCATTTGCGTATTGTTACTCATAATGCAGTTATTACCAACAATACAATCATGTGCAATATGGCTATAAGCCATGATCAGGCAATTATTGCCAACTGTTGTTGTCCACCTGTCTTTACTACCTCTGTTGATCGTTACAAATTCTCGGATGGTTGTATTATCTCCTATCTCTACTGTCGTTTGTTCACCTTCATACTTAAGATCCTGTGGAATTGCTGCGATTACAGCGCCGGGGAAAATGCGGCAGTTCTTACCGATCCTTGCACCGTCCATTATGGTTACGTTGCTACCGATCCAGGTACCTTCTCCAATTTCAACATTCTGATGAATAACACTAAAAGGATCAACTTTTACATTCGTTGCAAGCTTCGCATTCGGATGTATATATGTATGAGGATGAATCATATTATTTTGAGTTGCCAGTTTTATGATTTTGCCCGGCTGTTGGCTTAATGGTAATGAGTTGTCTAAATCCATAAGGTAAAGTTAATTGATTAGTAAATTAATAACCAATTAATTGCGTTTAACTATTTGGGCGGTAAGGTCGGCCTCTGTGCATAGCTTATTGCCTACAAAAACACTACCTCTCATGGTACAAATACCACGGCGGATAGGCTCTGTAAGCTCCATTTTAAGCAACATTGTATCTCCCGGAACCACTTTTGCCTTGAATTTGCAATTTTCTATCTTTAAAAAATACGTATCATAGTCTCCTTCTGGCATTGCATTGATACACAAAATTCCGCCCGTTTGAGCCAATGCTTCAATTTGCAATACGCCCGGCATGATCGGATTTCCCGGAAAATGCCCCTGGAAATAATACTCATTAAAGGTTACATTTTTAACACCTACGATCACTGAATCAGTCAGGTCGATAATTTTATCTACCAACAAAAAAGGATAACGGTGCGGTAATGTTTTTTCTATTTGCTGAAAATTATAAACGGCAGGTTGATTAGGATCATACGTTGGAAAATCTTTCGTATGCCTGTTCTTCTTGATGTATTGTTTTATCTTCTTTGCAAACTCAACATTACTGCTATGCCCCGGACGATTGGCAATAATATTTGCTTTGATCGGGTAACCTATTAAAGCAAGGTCACCAATTACATCTAATAGTTTATGACGCGCCGGTTCGTTAGGGAAACGTAATTCTAAATTATTTAAATAGCCTTCGCTTTTTACTTCAACATTATCCCTGCCAAATGCTTTGGCTAATCTTGCCATTTCATCTTTTGTAACCGGCCTGTCCACAACAACGATCGCGTTATTGATATCGCCGCCTTTTACAAGGTTATTATCTAACAACATTTCCAATTCATGTAAAAAACAAAAAGTGCGACAAGGAGCTATTTCAGTCTTGAACTCTTTGATGTTTTTTAAAGTGGCATACTGCGTACCTAATACGGGAGAATTGAAATCAATAAGTGTAGTTATTTTATAATCGGTAGATGGTAAAGCCGTCATTTCTACCCTTTTTACCTCGTCGAAATAGGTAATATTAGTATCGATCGTATACCAAACCTTGGTTGCTTCTTGTTCTAATACGCCTGTTTCTTCTATTATTTCAATAAAAGGCCTGCTACTACCGTCAATTATAGGTATTTCAGGGCCATTTATCTCAATTAGACAGTTATCTACGCCCATACCCACCAAAGCAGCTAAAATATGCTCAACGGTGCTCACTTTCACAGTACCTTGTTCCAGGGTGGTTCCCCTGGATGTATCGGTTACCAGGTCGCAATCAGCCTTAATTACGGGCATTCCCGGAAGATCAATTCTTTGAAATTGGAAACCGAAGCCAACGCTGGCCGGTTTTAAGGTCATATCCACATTAATACCTGTATGAAGTCCTGTACCTGAGATACTTACGGCAGCAAGCAGTGTATGTTGTTTATCTGGATTAAAGTTATTATCCATGCTTAAATCGAAAATTTTGTGGCAAATATATCTAAAATAAAATGCCTACGGTTACTTGAGGGCATATAAAACGAAACTCTTTTAATTAAAATTGAAAATGGAAGCTGCCGAATATGCCAAAATGCGAGGTGCTATTGTCTGTTGGAAGAGGCCCCGGCGATACTCTCCAAACAAGATCAAGGCGCAATACCCTGAAAATATTATCAATACCGGTACCTATTTCTATGTAAGATTTGGCATTTAAGATCTTGAAAGAATTGTCTGTATTATTCAGTTGATTATTGGCGTTACTTAAAGATCCCCAAACTGCTTTTACATTCCAGAATTGCCGCCATTTTAATTTTCTCGTTAGTGGAATAAAACGAAACAACCCCGACCCGAAATTATGTTCAACATTGATCCCTGTATATTGATCTGCCAGGTATTCGAAACGCGTCATTAAATTGAAAGATTGCGGATCATAATAATACAGGTCATTACCTGGTAGATTTGCTAAGAAAGGATAAGGCACTGTTCCAAAAACTTTACCGGCATATACTTTATAGGTGATAGAACCATAAGGAGGTATCTTAATAACATCACCAATATTCACTGATACTTTTGTGTAATTGTAAGCGCTGTGCAAGATTCCGGGCACACCTTGTTCTGCCATCACTTCCACAATAGGATATTTTGAAGTGCCTAAAGAATATTGAAAATAATCTCCATCTATAAATTGTTCCAAATAAGCAAAACGCAATTTAAGCGCTACAGAAAAGCTCGACATCGGAAAACCATTCGTAGTAGGAAATTCGTTCTGTTTCGGCAAATTTTCGAGCGGTGTATACTGCCTGTCTGATAAATATGCCTGTGCTGAAAACCCGGCACCTAATTCTTTATAGACATCAAAACTGACTTCCTGTTTTGAGATAAATTTTCTTGTAATATTTGGTTTACGAATAGCTACCGTAAAGATATTATCCTGACTTATTTGTCCGAGTGAACTTATTCCGTAATCTATATCATTAAAATATTTTGCATGGAGCGTTAATCGTTTTGGATAACGATTCGCTACCCAGTAGGCCTCGCCCATCCCTTTTAATTTTTCATCTTTGGTGCCGTATGCTAAATAACCATGCAGGTAAACATTTTTCATTACTTGCGGAGTGGTGCCCAGATCAAAACGGTAACGCGTACCCTCCCACTGATTTACACTCAGCCAATTGAACCAGGGGCCAATTTCAAAATTGCCATATTTTCTATACCCTGTTACTAAGAATTGTACTTCTTTACGCCTGTTAATAAACTTAGGCATTTTCAAAAGCTTATCAACCGTTGTATAAATAGCTTGTTCATTTTTTGATAAAGTATCATGCCGAAGCTTTGCCCAATCAGAATCGCTTTTATTATTTACACCCGGCTCTACTGTTGTCAATTCTTCTATCTTTTGTTTACCTAATAAATTGGTGATGGAATCGCTATTAACAACAATGTTTTTATAAGAAGTGGTTTTCCTTCCAATAAAAGTGAGTGATTGTTTTCCGAGTACATTAAAGTCTGCAAAAAATTTATCCCTGGTTAAAAAATACATAGAATCACCGATAGGTGTAAACTCCTGGAAGACACTGATCCTTGTTATGTAATTGATATTGGCATCCTTGCCAAGGTAAAGCGAGATCTTTTCGATCTGGTATGTTTTCTCCGTTATCCAGGCATCGCCCTGAAAAGTGCTTTGGCCCGGGCGTTTAGGGCTAAACACAAAATGATATAATTTTTTTCCTGCAACTACCTGCGTATCGGGTGTAGAGAAATTATAATACCTGAATGCTTCGTCGTTTAACGGGCTGATAAAATCTTTATCGATAACAGTAATGTAATTGTCGTAAACATTTACATTTTGATTCATTACGCCTAATAGTTTACTGATGCTTTGGTTGGTAAACCCTTTTGTATTACTTGCCAGGATATTTTCATAATATTTTTTCGGACTTTTCTGATAAGAATAATTACTAACCGTTTCTAAAAGATAAACAGGTAAAAAAGGTACACTTTCAGATTGGCTATCGATATTATTAAAAACAAAAGAAAAAGGTTTGAGGAAAAAATTATTAGCAACTCTTTTTGAATTGAAATTTTTAATATCAACTTCTAATTTATTATAGGCTTCATAACTAAAATTGGAGAAATTAGTTCTATCGTATTGTTTTTTATGCTTCATTATCATGCGCCACAGTAACAAACCTCTGCCGATCGATCTGCCTCTTACTACTACTTCATTACTCAATTTGCCGCGTTGTAAAAGGACAAGAATTTTTTTATCATTAATAGACGAATCAATAGGCAACTTATAATCCTGGTAGCCTACATAACTTACTACAAGTGTATCTGGTTTAAATTCATCAAAATGAAAAGTAAAATTACCCAAGCTATCCGCGCTTTTTCCATAGCCCGTCCTTTCCATATATACAGAAGCATAGCCAATAGGTTCGTTGGTATGTCCATCCTGAATTAATCCTTTAAAATTTATTCCGCCCACATCATCAGGTATATCAAGTGACATAGATGGTGAAGGTTGTAAAAGAATGAGGATATTTTTATCTTTGATAGTAGAATCACAAACAAATTTAAAATTTTCATAGTCCGAGTCACTTACTACTAAGGTATCAGAAACATGTGGATCAAAATGAAAAGTAAAATTGCCTGCAGTATCAGACCTTACAGTAATGGTATCTTTTGCGGAATAAATAACTGCGTTAGCAATGGGCAATTTAGTAACGCCATCCTGAATAGTTCCCGTAAAACTAGCAGTCTGCGCAGTTACTTTTATTGTGATAAAAAGTAATAAGAAGAAAAATAAAAATTTTCCAATAAAATTCAATTCGGGTTAGTTAAGTGTAAGTGTATAAAAATGTTTTTTACTTTTTAGTCATTAGATCTTCCAGCAATTTTTCCAACTCTTTTACTCTTTTTTCTAAGCTAGGTAAATGACGTGTAGCAGCCTGGCTGCGAAGTGCGGCAGTATAATCATAAGCCGGAGATCCGGTGATAGCAGTATTAGGCGTTTTGATAGATTTACTTACGCCGCTTTGCGCATTTATCTTGCTGCCATCTGCTATTTGAATATGTCCAACAATACCAACTTGTCCGCCGATCATAACATTTTTACCAATTTTGGTACTGCCGCTAATACCGCTCTGTGCTGCTATCACTGTGTTATTCCCTACTTCTACATTATGTGCTATCTGTACTAAGTTATCGATCTTGGCGCCTGCTTTAATTAAGGTACTTCCGATAGTTCCCCTGTCGATAGTTGTGTTAGCCCCGATTTCAACGTTATCTTCAATAATTACATTACCTATTTGTGGTACTTTTTTAAATGTGCCATCCGCTAATGGAGCAAAGCCAAAACCATCTCCGCCAACAACGGTCCCCGCATGTATCACTACATTATTACCAATGATACAGCCATGATAAATTTTTACGCCTGCATGAATAATGGTATTATTACCAATAACGACACCATCGCCCACAAATACATTCGGAAAAATTTTAGTGCCTTTACCGATCACCGCTTTTTCGCCAACATAAGTAAACGCTCCGATAAAAACATTTTCTCCATGCTTTGCAGTAGCTGCAATATGTGTTGGTTGTTGTACGCCGCTTAATTGTTGCGTTTGTAATTGCTGATAAGCATCTAACAACGTAGCAAAAGCGCTATAAGCATCCGGCACTCTTATAAGGGTTGTTGTAATAGGCTGTTTTAATTCTTGCGCAGCATTTATTAAAATTACAGATGCTTTTGTAGTGTATAAATATTCTTCATATTTTGGATTAGCTAAAAAAGCCAGCTGACCCTCCTGAGCCTCTTCAATTTTACCGAAAGACCCCACTAACACTTCTGTGTTTCCTTCTACATTGCCACTAACGATCATGGCTATTTGCGCTGCTGAAAATTGCATATAAGCTCTTGTTTTAACTATTGTGTTCTTGGTTTTACTATAACAATATTAGATTAATTCTGGCACGAACAGGTAACTTAAAATAGAAAACTATCTTAAATAACAAATGTAATATTTTTTAATCTTGCCCCGCAGGTTTTGATGAATTAACGCGTGGTCTACCGCCGAAATATCCTTTACCTGGCCATTTTTAAATAGGATATGGATATTTTCTTCATCAAAATCATACGTGCTGCTTACTACTTCTCCTGTGAACACGAGCCAGCTTGCTTCTTCTTCGCTCAAGTTCATTTTTGCACAGGCCTCACTTGTCTTTTCTTTCAGCAAAGAAGCTGCAACCGGCTCCCCGAAATAAACTATTTTCAATAGCTGCCTGTCGATTATCCCTCTGCATAAAAAAGATAATATTTTATCTTTATGATCACACCATTCTTTTATCGCAAACAATACATCGCAATCATCCAGGTCACAAAATTCCTTCAACGTAAAATCATCAGACCTTTGTGAAATGAATTTGTTTAATAATCCGGGAGCCGTTGCTTTAATATATTTAGCTCTTTTAATGATCCGTTGCAACATTTGCTCTGCACATAAAACAGTTTTGTGTAAATAAACCTGTGAGTACATTAACCTGCGTGATACTAAAAACTTTTCAATAGAGTACACCGCTTTTTCTTCTACCATCAATTCTCCGTTATGCACTACGATCATTTTTAATATTCTATCGTAGCTAATAACTCCTTCTGTAACACCGGTAAAAAAACTATCTCGTGATAAATAATCCATGCGGTCGACATCTAATTGACCGGTAATGAGCTGATGCAAATATTTTTTAGGGTAAGCGCCTGTAAAAATATCTATCGCCATTTGTAGTTGCCCATTCAATTGTTTATTCAAGTCCTGCATCAATGACAAAGAGATCATTTCATGCGGTGTATTTTCTATCAATACATTTTCAAGCGCATGACTAAAAGGCCCATGTCCGATATCATGTAAAAGAATAGCAATTTTAGCTGCCTGTTCTTCTTGTTCATTTATATCAACACCTTTACTTTTTAATTCGCTCAATGCAATAGACATTAAATGATAGGCCCCTAATGAATGGTGTAATCTTGTATGCACTGCTCCGGGATATACCAGGTTTGCCATCGCCATTTGATTAATGCGGCGCAATCTTTGATAGTAAGGATGTGAAATGATCTGGTAGATCAATTCATCGTCTATTGTTATAAATCCGTGAACAGGATCATTTATAATTTTTCTAAAAGCCATTATTAAACGATAATTTACAGTTATTCCTCTTAATCAGAACCTTTTTGTTAAAAGATGTACAAAGTAAAACAAAGCTACGAAGCATCCATCTAATAAATTAAATTTGTACAGGCGCATTATTAAACAGCATCTTTAAAAAAAGCAATATGAGCATAGCTAAAATACTTTGGGTAGATGATGAGATAGATAGCCTCACTTCGCAAATACTGTTTTTGGAAAATAAAGGATACGAAATGCATACCAAAACCAATGGTTTTGACGCGGTGGAATATGTAAAAGAAAATATAGTAGATGTGGTTTTGTTAGATGAAACGATGCCGGGCATCACCGGATTGCAGACAATTCAACAAATAAAAGAGATCAATAGTAACCTTCCTGTAGTATTGATCACAAAAAATGAGGCGGAGAATTTAATGGACGAAGCTATTGGCAGCCAGATAAGCGATTACCTGATAAAACCTGTAAATCCAAACCAGGTATGGCTTAGCTTGAAAAAGATAATAGACAATAAACGATTGGTAGCAGAAAAAACTACATCTGCCTATCAGCAGGAATTTCGCAGTTTATTTATGGCGCTTAATGATAATCCTGATTATAATGAGTGGATGAATTTGTATAAAAAATTAGTGTATTGGGAACTGGAGATGAAGAAAAGCGATAGCCCGGAAATGCAAGAGGTTTTTCAAACACAAAAAACAGAAGCGAATACAGAATTCTTTAAATTTATTTCAAAGAACTATTCTTCCTGGGTAGGGCCCAAAAGTGTTGCCGGGCCTATCATGAGTCATACGATGTTCAAGTATAAAGTATTGCCTCATTTGGAAAAAGGAAAGCCTTTGTTCTTTGTATTAATAGATAATTTGCGTTTTGATCAGTGGAAAACGATACAACCCATTTTCAGCGAAAGCTTTCGCATACATGAAGAAGAAACTTTTTATTCTATTTTACCTACTGCAACACAGTACGCACGAAACGCGATATTTGCGGGCATGTTGCCGGTCGATATAGAAAAGCAATTTCCTGTACAATGGAAAAATGATGATGATGAAGGAGGAAAGAATTTATTTGAAGAAGAATTTTTTAAAGCGCAATTAAAAAAAGCTGGTAAGGGAGACCTTAAATATTCTTACACTAAGATCACACACAATACAGACGGACAAAAATTAGTAGACAATATTCACAATATGATGCAGAATGACATCAATATCATAGTGTACAATTTTGTTGATATGCTAAGTCATGCCCGCACAGAAATGGAGGTATTAAAAGAATTAGCTGGCGATGAGGTAAGCTACAGAAGCCTTACCTATAGCTGGTTTGATCATTCTCCATTGCACCAGGCATTAAAAAAGATCTCTGATAAAAATGTAACCGTTATTGTCGCAACTGATCATGGTGCAGTGCGCGTTAAAACGCCTACTAAAGTAATTGGCGATAAGCAAACTACTGCTAACCTTCGCTATAAACACGGAAGAAATTTGAATTACGAACCGAAAGATGTATTGGCATTTAAAGATCCGCGAGAAGCCGGATTGCCTGTTCCTAATGTGAATTCTTCTTATATTTTTGCTAAGGGCGATATGTTTTTATGCTATCCAAATAACTATAATCATTTTGTAAATTATTACCGTAATACTTTTCAGCATGGCGGTATAAGTTTAGAGGAAATGATAATCCCAGTTATACGAATGACCAATAAATAAGCCTAAAGCTAGAAATTAAAATGAAAAATGTATAGTTTTTTGTTCTTTTTTGGAAAGAAGATTTCAACTTATGGTGATAACTTAAAAGACTAAAATGAATCCCTATTATTAATTTCGTCATTATCCTTCTGGGATTTGACTTTTAATTTTTGGATCAAATAATGAAGTACACACAAAATATACTGGATAAGATAGAAAGGATCATAGAAGAAAGCGGTTATGTTATTCGTTACGAAAGAGGCAATTTTCAAAGTGGTTACTGTATTTTACAAGCCAAAAAAGTAGTTGTACTCAACAAGTTTTTACAGACAGAAGGCCGAATCAACACTACCATAGAATTGATCCCACAATTAGAAATTAATTTTGATGCGCTTACGCACGAAAGTCAAAAAATGTACGAGGAAGTATTGAGCGTTGGTGAAGAAAAATAAACAATAGTTTTCTGATATTAAAAAGCTCCTGAAAATTTCAGGAGCTTTTTATTTGCAAATATTTAAAGCATATGGGTCATATTTTCTTTACTACCAAACGTTTCTAGGGCAGGTATTATCAGAATACTTGTTACCAAGGATAAACCCGATGATGATCTCATGTGTGCCATTGCTCACCGTATTGATCTGCGTTGTAGAATAATCATAAGAATATGATACTGAGAACGTATTCAATATATTCAGACCCGCAAATGCCGCAAAACCATAGCCTCCCCTGTATGTACCACCAAACCAGAAATTATCCCTGTACGTACATTTTACGTTCAGATCTACCTGCGATGGCAACGGTGATACCGTTTTAACCATGATCGATGGCAAGATATTCAAATCATCGCCCAATAAGAAACGGTAACCCACTGTCGTAAAAAAGTGAGGTACCATCTTGCCATTCTTGTTTATTGTTGGATCATTAGGATTAGAAAAATCGATCGGCTGTGGCAACAATTGTTGTGCCGCTATACCTACAAAATAGTCCGCCGAATACAACCATAAACCTGCGCTCATATCCAAATTCGTCTTGCCTAATGAACCACTGCCATATACCGCAGGATCGCCGTTGTCCGGTTGTGAAGGGTCTCCCGTGAAATTAGTTTTGCTTCTATCAAGACTCACTTTCGTTCCACCTATCCCTATCCCTGCTGATAAGTTTGTTCTTCTGCTGATACCTATGTGGTAAGCGTAAGTTCCCATTACCGTTACTGTAGTAAAAGGGCCTATCTCATCATTGCTGATCTGTAAACCAATACCATGATGCGGCGGTGAAGCTGTATAATCATCCCAATATTGTTTACCCCTTGGGTTGTCTCCATCTACTGCAGGAAACAAA